>ERZ833608.52-NODE-52-length-99493-cov-4.993222_pt1 | contig 99493 bp, 109 predicted proteins | sample MGYA00519694_ERZ833608 | MGnify/ENA primary metagenome ERZ833608 (study PRJEB31850, sample SAMEA3708742) | human gut metagenome | biome: human gut; feature: human-associated habitat; material: faeces | place: China | collected 2014 ... | reverse complement strand
CAGCAAAGCATCTTGGCCGCCACCGTCATCGCCAAAGATTGCATGAGTGCAGACGCCTATGCCACGGCATTCATGGTGATGGGGCTGGAAGAAGCAGAACGCGTGGCGGATGCACATCCGGATATCGACGCCTGTTTCATTTATACGGATGAAGAAGGAAAGCTTCAAACGTTCTTAACAAAAGGAATGGAGAAGTATATGAAATAATGTGCAAATGCGATTAACCCATCATTTATAAAATACAAAATATACCGCCAGTACCAGACATACAAAAGCGGCAAAATGATTCCAATGCAGCGTTTCCCCCTTGAAAAGAACCGTTGTAAACACCGTAAAGATTATCAAAGTGATTACTTCCTGAATCACTTTGAGTTGCATCAATGAGAACGGGCCTCCATTGCCTAAAAAGCCTATCCGATTGGCCGGAACCTGACAAGAATACTCAGCCAGAGCTATTACCCAAGAAAACAGCACCACGGCATACAACGGCCAGTTGGAGATGACTTTTGTCTCTTGTAGCTTCAGATGCCCATACCAGGCAAACGTCATGAAAATATTAGATACAATCAATAGCAAAATGGTATAAAATGCTTTCATATATTTTTTAATAATTAATGGTTAATGTTTTATGATTGCAGGCAGCAATTCCTCCTGCACATTCGTCATACTCCCCCATAGACTATAGCGTGCCTCAGGATTCATTTCCTCCAACTGTTTCAGAATGCCTTTCATTGTACTACGGCTGGATTGTGACTCATACGGACAATTCTTCACCTGCTTACGATACCCCCTCACTTGCGCCAACTCCATCAAATCCGCCTCATGTACCAGACACATCGGACGGATAATCGTCATATCAAACTTCTTCATTACCAGCCGAGGAGGCATGGAGCTGAACGCTCCCTGATAGGTGATATTCATCAGCAAGGTCTCTAGAATATCATCCATGTGATGGCCTAACGCGATTTTATTGCATCCCTGCTCCTTGGCTACGGTAAACAATGCCTTCCGCCTATTCCAAGAGCAAAGAAAACAAGGAGACTTGCGGGTATCTGTCGTGGCATCAAACTCCGTTTCAAAGAGAACAAAAGGCACTCCCCACGACTCTACGTACTCCCTCAGATAGTCCACATCGCTTTGATAAGGTATATTCTTCATCACTACATGTACGGCGACAACGGAAAAACGGGGTTTATAGACACGGGCACGCCGTGCCAACAATTCCACCAGCGCCAAAGAGTCCTTGCCTCCCGAAAGCCCGATGAGAATCTTATCGCCGTCCTCTATCAGCCCATATTCCACCACACCTTTGCTAAACCGCTTGTCTATGCGGCGCAACATCTTTTCTTCTTCAGTAAATTGTGCCATTGATACGAGTTATGAGTTATAAGTTATGAATTATAGCTCTTCCGGTTGCAAAAGTAAGGCAAAAGAACGATTTAAAGAAGAATTAACAAAATAGAATTACGGAAACCAGCTTTATTCACGATAAATTTGTATTTTTGACCTTCTGAACAAATCAGCATGTATCAATATGAATAAAAAATATATCCTTTTCTTTCTATTCGGCCTTTTGAGCATAACAATTTCCGCACAAAGCCTGGCAGAAGCCAAAGCCTTGTACGAGAAGGGAGAATACGAAGAAGCCAAGCCCGCCTTCAAAAAACTCGTCAAGACACAACCTGGCAATGGAAATTACAACCTATGGTACGGTGTATGTTGCCTGGAAACCGGCGAACCCGCAGAAGCCTTGAAACACCTGGAAAGCGCCGTCAAGAGACGCGTCCCCAGCGGGCAACTCTATTTGGCCCGGGCATACAATGATCTATATCGGTTCGAAGAAGCCATCGAGACTTATGAGACCTACATTTCCGACCTGAGAAAGAGAAAACGCTCCACCGAAGAGGCCGAACAATTATTGGAAAAAAGCAAATCCAACTTGCGCATGCTGAAAGGCGTGGAAGAGGTCTGCTTCATCGACAGCTTTGTGGTAGACAAGGAAAAATTCCTGGATGCATACAAAATCAGCCCCGAATCGGGCAAGCTGTTCATGTACGACACCTACTTCAATGATTCCGGTAAGGAAGGCGGAACGGTATACGAAACGGAGCTGGGCAATAAGCTATATTATAGCGAAATGCAACCGGACAGCACCCTCAGTATCCTTTCGCGCAACAAGTTGCTGGACAAATGGAGTGATGGCAGCTTGTTGCCCGGAAGCATCAACGAGGCCATGAATGCAGACTATCCCTATGTACTTACGGACGGTATCACTATCTACTATGCTTCGGATGGCCCTGGCTCGATGGGAGGATATGATATTTTCGTCACCCGTTACAATACGAATACCGACTCCTATCTGATGCCGGAAAATGTGGGCATGCCGTTCAATTCGCCCTACAACGACTATATGTACGTCATCGACGAATTCAACGACTTGGGATGGTTTGCCTCCGACCGCTACCAGCCCGAAGGCAAAGTGTGCATCTATGTATTCATTCCCAACTCATCCAAGCAAGTGTACAACTACGAAGGGATGGACCCGGACAAGATGATATCATTGGCGCAACTTCACTCTATCAAGGACACATGGACGGACACCGATGCGGTAAAGGCCGCCCGAGAAAGGCTTCGGACCGCTGCCAACGCAAAGCCGCGGACCACCAAGAAGCACGATTTCCAATTCGTCATTGATGACCACTCCACCTATTACCAGCTGGACGATTTCCGTTCCCCGCAGGCCAAAGCCTCGTATGGCAAATACAATCAGCTGGAGCAGAGCCACAAACAACTGCAGGAGAAACTGGAAGATATGCGTTCGGAATACTCCCGAGCCGACAAGCAGGAAAAGGACAAGATGTCCGCCGCCATCCTCGACCTGGAGCAACGTGTACGGCAATTGTCCACTGAGATGGAGCAGACTGCCATTCAAGTGCGCAACCTGGAAAAACAAGCCACCAAATAAAGACAACTATGGATATACTCATTATCGCCTCATTGATTATAGGAGCAGTAATCTTGTTCTTAGTGGAATTATTCGTAATTCCGGGCATCAGCGTTGCCGGTTTTCTGGCAGGAGGTTGCATCATCTTTGCCAATTACTATGCCTTTGCCTATATGGGCACCACGGCAGGTGTCATTACGCTTATCATATCTGCCCTGGCTTGTATCGGCCCGTTGGTATGGTTCATGCGTTCCAAGACACTCGACAAAATTGCATTGAAAAAAAACATCACCTCCAAAGTAGACCGTAGTGCCGAGGAAAAAGTCAAGGTAGGCGATATAGGCGTAACCACTACCCGCCTGGCTCTTATCGGCTATGCCGAAATCAACGGAGACATCGTGGAAGTAAAGTCATCAGACGGCTTCCTGAACGAAAAGACTCCGATTATCGTAGACCGTATTGCCGACGGAGTCCTCTTAGTGGAACGGCTCAAGCAGTGAAATTTCTGAAATCAACCTATTATTTATAACTAACAATTAATATTTAATCTCATGGATCCAAGCACAATGTATTTAACCGCCTTCCTCATTATAGGAGGCATTATTTTCCTGGTACTTTTCTTCCATTATGTACCGTTCTTCTTGTGGCTGTCCGCCAAAGTATCGGGAGTAAACATCTCGCTGGTACAACTTTTCCTGATGCGCATCCGTAATGTCCCTCCTTATATCATTGTGCCCGGCATGATTGAAGCTCATAAAGCAGGATTGCAAAACATCACGCGCGACGAACTGGAAGCGCACTACCTTGCCGGAGGTCACGTAGAGCGGGTGGTACACGCACTGGTATCCGCCTCTAAAGCCAATATCGAGCTGCCGTTCCAGATGGCAACCGCCATCGACCTTGCCGGCCGTGACGTGTTCGAAGCCGTACAGATGTCCGTTAACCCCAAAGTAATTGACACCCCTCCCGTGACAGCTGTCGCCAAAGACGGTATCCAGCTGATTGCCAAGGCCCGTGTAACGGTGCGCGCCAATATCCGCCAATTGGTGGGCGGTGCCGGAGAAGACACGATTCTGGCCCGTGTAGGCGAGGGTATTGTGTCTTCCATCGGTTCGTCAGAGAATCATAAGTCTGTATTGGAGAATCCGGATTCTATCTCCAAACTGGTATTGCGCAAGGGGTTGGATGCCGGAACAGCATTCGAAATTCTGTCCATTGACATTGCTGATATTGACATAGGTAAGAATATCGGTGCCGCCCTGCAGATAGACCAAGCCAATGCCGACAAGAACATTGCTCAAGCCAAGGCAGAGGAACGCCGCGCCATGGCCGTAGCCACAGAGCAGGAAATGAAGGCAAAAGCCCAGGAAGCCCGTGCCAAAGTTATCGAGGCAGAAGCGGAAGTACCCAAGGCCATGGCCGAAGCATTCCGCAACGGCAATCTGGGTATCATGGACTATTACCGGATGAAGAATATAGAAGCCGACACTTCCATGCGCGAAAACATTGCCAAACCGACGACGGGCAATACCAGCCAGCCGTTGAGCAAATAACTCGAAAAGTAACTGACAGAAACGCCGGAACCGGTGAACAAGAATCGGTTCCCGGCGTTTCTATTTATAAACAAAAGATTAAAAGCTCAATCAAATGAAAAAATATTTCGCCTCTTCCGAACTGATCATCAATGAAGACGGTTCTGTATTTCATCTTCACGTAAAGCCCGAATGGCTGGCAGACAAAGTCATCTTGGTAGGTGACCCCGGACGGGTGGCACTGGTTGCCTCCCATTTCGAGAACAAGGAATGTGAAGTGGAAAGCCGCGAGTTCAAGACTATCACCGGTACTTACCAAGGGAAACGTATTACGGTGGTTTCCACCGGTATCGGATGTGACAACATCGATATCGTGATGAATGAACTGGATGCCCTGGCAAACATCGACTTCGAGACGCGCGAAGAAAAGCCCCGCCTACGTAGCCTTGAGCTGGTACGTATCGGCACCTGCGGCGGCTTGCAACCCTACACTCCGGTGGGTACATTTGTATGTTCTGAAAAATCCATCGGTTTCGACGGTCTGCTCAACTTCTATGCCGGACGCAACTCCGTGTGCGACCTACCCATGGAGCGTGCCTTCCTCAACCATATGGGATGGTCCGGCAACATGTGTGCCCCTGCCCCCTACGTCATTGATGCAAGTGCTGAACTGATAGACCGCATCGCACAAGACGACATGGTACGTGGCGTAACGATTGCCGCCGGGGGCTTCTTCGGACCTCAAGGACGCGAGTTACGCGTGCCGCTTGCCGACCCGCATCAGAACGAGAAGATTGAAAAATTTGAATACAACGGCTACCATATCACCAACTTCGAGATGGAAAGTTCTGCCTTGGCAGGCTTGAGCCGTCTGATGGGACACAAGGCCATGACGGTATGCATGGTCATTGCCAACCGCCTGATAAAAGAAGCGAACACGGGATACAAAAATACGATAGATACTCTTATCAAAACAGTACTCGACCGTATCTAAGTATCCTTCAAGAAATGCTCCTCCCTTTCCTTCAGCCAATCCTAGGAGTAAGGTTTAGTAATGACTTCATCACATCCTGCCTGACGTGCCCGTTGCTGGTCTGTATAGTGTAGCAATGTCCTGCTATACCCACAATGGGCACAGAGGCGGATTAGGCTTTATAAGCATCTATCCATTATCGATTTGCACAAAGTTACGATAAAAGCCCATAAGTTGAATCACCATCTCTCTTTTTTGTAAAGAAACCATTATCTTTGCTGAATAAAAATAAGCCGGATAAAATGAACCAAGATACCATTTGTGCCATAGCCACCGCCCAAGGGGGAGCCATAGGATGCATCCGTGTCTCCGGACCGGATGCCATAGAGATAACATCCCGCATATTTACCCCTGCCCGGAAGGGGAAGAAGCTGAAGGATGCCAAGCCATACACACTTACCTTCGGTCATATCCATGAAGAAGAAAACATCATAGACGAAGTACTTGTAAGCTTATTCCGTGCCCCCCACTCGTACACGGGCGAGGATAGCACGGAAATCATGTGCCACGGTTCGAGCTATATTCTTCAGAAGGTGTTGCAACTGCTCATCGGTAATGGTTGCCGCCTGGCCGCTCCCGGTGAGTACACGCAACGGGCCTTCTTGGGCGGCAAAATGGACCTAAGCCAGGCCGAAGCCGTGGCCGACCTCATCGCCTCCACCTCTGCCGCCACTCACCGCCTCGCCATGAGCCAAATGCGCGGTGGGTTCAGTAAAGAGCTGGCCTCACTACGCGACCAATTGCTGCACTTCACATCACTCATAGAACTGGAGCTGGACTTCAGCGACCACGAAGAACTGGAATTTGCAGACCGCTCCGAGCTATGTCTCCTAGCAGACGGCATAGAGCAGGTAATTTCCCGTTTAGTACAATCCTTCAGTGTAGGCAATGCCATCAAGAACGGTGTGCCCGTAGCCATCATCGGCGAAACGAATGCTGGTAAATCCACCCTGCTGAATGCACTACTAAACGAGGAACGAGCCATTGTAAGCGACATACACGGGACAACCCGAGATGTGATAGAAGACACAGTCAATCTTGGCGGGATAACTTTCCGGTTTATTGATACGGCAGGCATACGCGAAACGAGCGACACCATCGAGAGCCTAGGAATTGAGCGAACCTTCCAGAAATTGGAGCAGGCGGAAATCGTGCTCTGGGTAGTTGATGCCACGAATGCCGTCTCACGGATACCACAACTAACTGCCCAGATACTTCCCCGTTGCGAAGGGAAACGGCTCATTCTCGTATTCAACAAGGCCGATCTGGTGCAGGATGCCTCAACCATCCTCACCCCCAGTTTCACCCTGGCCGCTACTAATGTGCAATGCATCTCCATCTCTGCCAAAGGGCGTACCAACCTCGACAAGCTTCAGCAAATGCTAATCTCTGCCGCTAACCTGCCCACGGTTACCCAAAACGATGTCATTGTCACGAATATACGCCACTACGAGGCTTTGACCCATGCCTTGGAAGCCATCCACCGGGTCCAACAAGGGCTAGCAGAAAATCTATCCGGAGATTTTGTTTCACAAGATATCCGCGAATGTATTTTCCATCTAAGCGATATTGCGGGGGAAGTTACGAACGACATGGTACTTGGGAATATTTTTGAACATTTTTGCATCGGTAAGTAACTCATATCCAACAACTTAAAACATTTTAAAATAACTACGAATAACCTGCTCATAATGAGTGGGTTATTTTTTTAACACTTCATAATTGGTATTTGTTGGAACAAAAGTTTCAGCTTATTTTTGGCCCAAGTTTCATTCCTCTCGCTCAAATACGAGCAACAGCTAAGAGAAAATTGTGATAGAAGGAACAAGTGAGACGCTGTGAGAATCACAACTCTGCGCCATTTGTAATTCACGGCACAAGCGTGAGACGCTGTGAGACGCTATGAGACGCTATGAGACAAAAGTGTAGACTTAAACAGATACCTCGATGGAAATAATAAAGCACTGTAAATGCTGCGGAAATCAGTTCATTGCGCACCGAATGGCAACGCTGTACTGTTCCAAAGCGTGCAACGCAAAGGCAACAAGGGTACGTAAGAAGAAAAGTATTCAGCAAGAATATCAAGAGCTCCAAAATGACTTGGAGTCGTCAACTGAGTATTCTATCCCTAATGCGGAATATCTTAGCCCAATTCAAGCAGCAAAACTGCTTGGAGTGAGTCGTGCTACCATATATAGGTATGCACTCGCTGGAGTTATAAAAGCAGTGCAATTTAAGGGGCTTACTATCATCCGAAAATCCGACATTGAGAAGACCTTTGATAATGCGTCTGAGTATAAAAAAAGGATCGCATTCAGTAAGAAAAAGGAAGATAGTGAGTACTATACAATCCGAGACATCAGTGAAAAGTATCATATAGGGAAAAAAGCTATATTGTCTCGTTGCGAACGATGCAGCATTCCCAAGGTTTATGATGGCAGAAACGTTTTCTTCAAAAAAGTATATGTCGATGCTCATTTTGCCGAGTTGATAGAAGAAATTGACTTGGCCAACTATTATACGACCGAGCAACTAATGGAGAAACTATGCATGTCAAAACAGAATGTGCTGACCTTTGTTTATCGAAATAAGATTCCAAGAATAACTCGTGGCCGTTTAGTCTACTATTCAAAAGTCCATATTGACAATTATAAACGCAGAGGTAATGATATCGATACAAACTGGTACACTTATGATGAAATAATAGAAAAGTATGGTTTGTCTGTGGATCAAATCAGCTATCAAATCCGTCAAGAGAAAATAAAGACAGAAAAGCGCGGTAAGTTCACTATGATTTTCAGATCGGAGTTTGATGAACAAATAATAAAAGGAAAGTTTGGCGACATTGAGCGAGACGAGAAGACTGGTAAATTCAATTTTGCCAATAATTCTCATCCAAAAGTGGTAATAAAGAATAAGACTGGTAATGTTGAAGCTCCTGAAACTCCTGATGGCTATTTTTCGACAGAGGAAATAAGCAAGAAGTACTCTATCAATATCAGGCATGTTCAAAAACTGACGAGAGAGGCAAGAATACCCAAAATATCACTGAAAGGATTCAACTTCTTTGAGATACCAAGTGTATTGGCTTTGTTCGGATCCTCACAAATTAATGATGGTGTCAAAGAATGGATTACTCCAGAGGAAATGGAAAAGCAATATAAAATGACCCCCGTAGCCCGCCGTTCATTTACCCATCGTCATAAAATTCCGACCAAGGCTGAATTTGGCAAAATATTCTACTCAAAGGAACATATAGACAAAGTCAAACATCTGGTCTTTAATGGCAAAGAAAATTACTACTCTGTTCAAGAAGTCATGGACAAGTATGAATTGACCAAGGACATGGTATTCTACTACTCTAATAAAAAGAAAGTTACCAAAGTAAAGTGCGGGCAACAAGTCTATCTTCTAAAGACAGAAATAGATGAATATATGGCTGAAAGAGCTCAAAACAGCGAATTACTGCCAATTACTGACGATTAACCAGGAATGATAAAAGTGAATGGTAGGTCAGCATAGGAGCATTTAAGACTTTTGCACCAGAAAACAATAATTCAAAAACAAATATAAAATGCAGCAATGTAAGACAGTTACACTAAGAAGTCGAGCCAGGCGCAATGGCACGCATTCTCTGTTTCTGGAATTCTATCCGGGCTACAGAGACCCCAAAACGATGGAACTTATACGTCGTCGTTCATTAGGTATATACATCTATTCAGAGCCTAAAACACCCAGAGAAAAGGAGTATAACGCTTTAATGATTGAGAAAGCAGAAGCAATCAGATGCAATGTCTATTCTGAGATAATCAATGAGAAATATGATTTCTTTAGTAATAACAAGAATAAGGAGAGTTTCTTGGATTATTTTGAAGAAGTAAGCAGAACCAAGCACAACAAATGGTTGTCTTCCCTCAAGCACTTCAGTGCATTCTGCCATGGCGAATGTTCCTTTGAAGAGTTAGACGTTGAGTTCTGCCGTAAATTCATGGATTATCTGATGAAAGCGAAAAGTCTCTCAACGGGAAAACCGCTAAATAGAAATTCTGCTGCCGACTATTGGATCATTTTCAGAAATATTCTCAATCTGGCTTATCGTGAGAGACGAATCAAAGAAAAGATTGTGGACTACCTTGATTATATCAAGTGGGTTCCAACTGTAAAGGAAAGCTTAACACTTGAAGAATTAAGAAGCCTTTATAATACGCCCTGTTCTATTGAGGTCATGAAGAAAGCTGTAATTTTTTCATGTTTGACAGGACTTCGCCGAAGCGATATTATCAACTTAACATGGGAGAATGTCCGCAAATATGCGGATGGTGGTCGGTATTTGGATTTCATTTGTCAGAAGACCAAGGTACAAACTGTTGTTCCAATCAGTAATGAAGCCTATGAACTGATTCAACCAGAGACAGACAAACCTGTTTTTGCTGGATTCACAAAAGAAATGAGCAATAATGAAATGAGGAGATGGCTAAAGGATTCGGGTATAAAAAAACACATCACATTTCATTGTTTTCGGCACACCTACGCCTCATTGCAAATGGAATTAGGTACTGACATCTATACCGTTCAGCATTTGTTGGCACACAAGAACGTCTCCACTACCCAGATTTATGTAGCGCATGCTTCGCCCAAAACGAGAGAAGCTGCCAACAAAATTAAGTTGAAGGAAGAAGATACAAATGAAAATGAATAATGACCCTAATTACTGATGCTTACGGTTCACTTACTAGAGTAATCGAAGGTCAGCATTGAATCATAGCTGACCTTTGCACCAGTAATTCAAAAATATTATAAGTATGACAACAGAAGAAATAACATTTAATGACTTGCCCAAAGTAGTAGCACAATTATTGGATAAGATTTCAGGATTGGAGCTTAGTTTCAACAGACTGTATGAAGACATCAAGAAGAATCCATCTCGTGCTTCAGAACACATTCCTATGAATATTGATGAAGCCTGTGAATTTCTAAAGATGAAGAAAGGGACAATGTATTATCACCTACAGAACCGCTCGATTCCAGCCACGAAGAAAGGTAAAAGCTATATCTTTTTTAAAGATGAGCTGATTAAGTGGGCAGAATCCGGACGAACAACTGAAGTACCATTGACACCCGAAGAAATGAACGCAGCATTATCTAAACGTGCCGGAAAGAATACACCGACTGATAGAAGTAAGCTATTACGCAAGAAGTAATGTTAACAAGTGTTTAGTAGTAATTTCTATTTGTGTCTATCACGTTACCGACAATGGAAAACAAGAGCCAAACATGTGAAAAAACAATCAGATAAAAGAAATAAAAACAACAGCAAAATATCACTTTTGGCGTTTTGTAAAGATAGTTAAGATATTGTGTATCAGTCAGTCTAACTATTACTAATTAAGAGTTTTCTCTCTAACTTTGCAGTCGAAAATAAATAATAATTCAAAGTATTTATGACTAATAAGTTTAGAGAGAAATTCTTTTATACCATCCTTACAAACATTGTAAGTGTGTTTGTAATTCTCATCCTGCCTCTATTCTTTGGAGACAATCATATTATTCAATGGTATTATCAGAAAACAAGTATTCTGTTCACATCATACAGAAACGAATGTACGCTCATCGTTCTTATGATTGGAGTTATTCTCTGTCTCTATACCATCAGGAATCATAAGAGAAAAGAAGCAGTGGCTGAGAAAGTTATTCATGAAGCTTTCAATTATCAAGAGATATTGAAGACCAAGGAAAAAGAACGAGAAGAAATCATTCAAGAAACAAAAAAAGCCATAGGAGACTATCTGAGAATAAGTCTTTGCCCCTACATTCAAGAGAACGAAATGGAAAAATTGATTCAAAACATAGATAAGTGGGACAATACCAAAGGCTATATATTGCTTCCTGTTATTACCGATGGAAGACTATCTACATTAGATTTGAGACACATGATATGGAATGTAGGCAAACGACTTGGATGGAATGGAAACAAGTGTGCCACATTCATAAAAGTGTGCTTCCCTATAGAACTTAAAGACCTAGAAATAGAGACAATCCGCCGGAATCTTCGTCAAAGAGGTAATTGTATTATTGACATCGATATACCAGAATGTGGAGATTACAAATTCCATATAAATCATACAAGAAAGTCAAAATTATAAAATTTCTATGTAGCAGTGTAGATTGGTTGCATAGTTAAGCATTATCTTTGCAAATTATTTACTGTAAGCCTATTAGCGACATAGCTAATTTGAAACCCAGTAACAACCCATCTTGAAATCCCCCAAAGACTCCATCTTGGGTTTTTTTATGTGAAATTATTAACAAAAAGAAAAGTTATGAACCGAAACTACAATCGATCCGGTCTCTCTCTTTTTGTTCACAATTAGTAATGAACAAGAGAAGAACACAAAGAGACCTCTAGTGAAAAATGAAATGTATGCGCTCCTTGAGGAAGCCTACAAAGTGTATCAACAAGAGGTATTGCAAGAAGGCAAACTCCACCGTCGTTTTGCCAATGATTTCGCCAATCTACATTCCTACATTGAGATTGAAAGCGAAGCAGAAGCTCAATTACACATCAAAAAAATCACTGCTATTTATGAACTGTTGACAGAGCGTATGGATTTGGTGAAAGAGTACTTTACCAAAGATCAATTCACGCAGGAAGACTGTGAACTAATGCTTCATAGATTCAACACACAAGAGCCTGAAAATTCTCCTTCCACATCCAAGCCACAAGTATTGGGTTACTTCACCGATCAACAAATAGAACTCATTACAGACTTTGCCAATAAGCAAGATCTATTTAAAAAGAAAGTAAGCCAAGAAGAATTTAAAGCCCTATTTGCTGGTACTTTGGAAACACCTCTAATCGCCAATCATAATGGTTTGGTAGCCTGTTTTTTGAATTATCTGAGAGACGAACAATATTTGGTGTATCCTTGGCAGAAAGTGATTGCCGACAAACAAATGATTTGTTCTAAATCTACCGGTAAATCACTTACTCGTGAGAATCTGAAAAATGCACTATCCTCCTTCAAAAGTTCACATGGAGTTAAATATCTCCCCTTTGAAGAATTCATCAAACAACTGAAAGTAAAAGAAGAATAGACAAACAAGCGAAAACAAAAAAGCATACTTCTCATCATACATCTTAAGAGGTATGGTTGCTTGTTATCTGCACTCGAAACAACGACTGTAACTTTGCCGCCGAATCGATTCAAAATTGGTGGTACAAACACCTAGTGTCAAATAAAATAAGGATCAAAAATGGAGAAGCAAAGAATAAATCAAAAGATACTCTGCAAGAGAATGGATGAATTAGAAATGGCTATTAGTGAATTGAACCCACTTGAAGCCAGCGAAATCAATAAACGTCTCTTGAAGATTGAGAATATGTTGTATGCAGCCAAAGATACGCTTACTTCTCAAGAGGCTGCCAACTATATCGGCATTTCTCTTTCGCAACTATATAAGCTCACCTGTAAATCTAAGATTCCATATTACAAGCCGCAAGGAAAGATGGTGTACTTTGCCAAGAAAGAGTTAGATGAATGGATGCGCCAAGACCACTGTCCGGTAATAACTCAGAATAAGCCAATCCAATGAAGTATAACAAAAAGAGTAAAGACTATATGCTGACGGATGACCAACTAAAAGAGTTGCTTGAAAAATCAACCATTCGTGTATCATCAAACAGCAAGACGACTCAAAAACATTCAAAACAAAAAGATGGCAAGGAGAAAAACAAATAATAAACCTGATAATCTGGTGGTGCAGAACAACATCCAAGAAATGCAGATGCTTTTCAATAGCGATTTTTCCGATGCGCAGTTGGAACATTTCTTGAATAAAGGGATGATAAAAGTCTCTGAGAAATTAGAGAAACCGCCACAGATTCTTTGGGTTGGAGATTGCACCATTGCCACCTTTGGTAACTTCAGTGCTTCGACCGGTAAGGCCAAAAGTAAAAAGACATTTAACGTGTCGGCTATGGTTGCAGCTGCACTGATAAATGGTACCGTATTGAATTATCGAGCCTGCTTGCCATCGGGAAAGCGAAAGATTTTCTACTTCGATACCGAGCAAAGCCGTTATCATTGTCGAAATGTCCATGAACGAATCCTCAAACTGGCTGGACTGCCAACCAACACAGATACAGAGAATATCACATTTGTTGGTCTGAGAGAATACACTCCCAGTCTTCGTATAAGTCTAATTGATTATGCACTCAGAAAAAGCGCAGGTTATGGATTGGTTATCATAGACGGACTGAGGGATTTGATGTACGACATCAACAATGCCAAGGAAGCAACCGATGTAATGACTATGCTCATGTCCTGGACTAGCAATTACGACCTGCATATCCATTGCGTACTCCACCTCAATAAGAATGACAGCAATACTCGTGGGCATATTGGAACAGAGTTAGAAAACAAGGCTGAAACGGTATTGATTGTCAGTAAGGACAAGCAGAACACTGATATCAGTGAAGTTCGTCCGATGCACATGCGAGACAAAGAGTTCTATCCATTTGCCTTTCACATCGATAGCAATGCACTTCCTGTTTTGGAAGAAGGCTATCATGTTACGGTGTGTAAACCAAAGGATATGCCCCTCACGTCATTGCCTGAGAATGTTCACAAAGAAGTTTTGGATGAGCTATTCAGTCAACGTACTCCTGAAAAATACGTAGATATGGTAAAAGCCCTAAATGAGTTCTATGCCAAAAAAGGCTATAAAAAAGGGACTAATGCCACGAAAGAATTACTAAAGCTTCTATCAGAGAAATCCATTATTACAAAAGATGACGCAGGCTATCATTACAACCCTGAGATTATCAAAAATGAAACAAGTAAATAACGAGTTTAAGGTTTAAGTTTAATCGGGTATATATATAGTAAACTATACCTATCGCTCAAAAAATATAGCATTATGACAATAGATAAAATAAAAGATATCAGTCTGGTGGAATACCTCACCGATTTGGGTTATCAATCCCACAAGAAGATTGGAAGCAACTATTGGTTCCTATCACCTCTGCATAAAGAAGAAAATCCATCGTTCAAAGTAAACAGCAGTACCAATCTTTGGTATGACTTTGCTTTGGCACGTGGCGGTAACATCATTAACTTGGTTCAACTGCTAAATCCTGATATGACCATGCACCAAGTTCTCGTTGCATTATCTAACTATAGTGAGACAAACCAAAGTCCACAACAAAGTTATCAGCCTTTTACGCATCAAAACATATCCCATAAAGATGATACAAAGATTGATTGCGTAAAGCCAATCAGCAACTGCTATCTTCTCGCTTACATCTATAGCAGAAATATAAATGTAATGGTAGCCTTGAAATATTGTCAAGAGGTTCACTACACCTTGACCAGTGGTAAGAGCTATTACGGAATTGCTTTTCTCAATATGTGTGGTGGCATGGAAGTTCGAAACAAATATGTCAAACGCTGTATCGGCGGTAAAGATATTTCGCTTATCCTACAGACCAACGGTCAACAAACCATGGAGTGTTGTGTTTTTGAAGGCTTCTTTGATTTTTTAGCCTACGAGACCGCTCGGTTGCAACACGATGAGCTGTTGACAATGCCACTCCCAATGGATTGCATCATTCTGAATTCCGTTTCAAATGTTATGAAAGCCCTGGAAGTATTGAATGGTTACGACATTATCCATTGTTATCTGGATAATGATGCAGCAGGTCGTAAAGCTTCCGAAAAACTCAAAGTCGCACTCAATCGAGAGGTTCGTGACCAGTCTCTTCGCTATCTTGACTACAACGATGTAAATGACTACTTATCAAAACACAGCAAATGAATCAAATAGAAATAGAAAAAACGCTGAATGAACTCAAGATTGAACTTCAGCAAATCAAGGAGAGAATCAAGCTGATGGAGTATAAATTCTTTCTCAAAAAACACTACTTGACTATAAAGGAAGTAAGTGATTATACAGGTTATACCGAATCAACCATCTATCATCTTACAGCCAGGAAAAAGATACGTTATCACAAGCCCAATGGTAAAACCATACTCATCAAACGTAAAGATTTGGAAAAATGGATTGAATCCCATCCTATAGAAATTTTGGATGAGCTCCGTACAGAATCCTTTCCTATAAATAAGCCATCAAACTCTAATCAAAATAATATTTCAGATGAATATTGAACAAGCAAAGCGTATCAAGCTAGAGAAATTCCTAATGAAGTTAGGAATGGAACCCGTAAAAACTAATGGCAACCGCCTTTGGTATCACTCCCCCTTCCGCAAAGAAGAAGTACCCTCATTTATCGTAGATGTAAATAATAATATTTGGTTTGACCAAGGTACAGATAAAGGTGGAAATATAATTGAATTGGCCAAGCAACTGTATCAGACAGACATCATGCCAATCCTTTTGGACAAGATAGACGAGATTGCACCGGCTGTGCCACCAACTAAATTCGATATACTCTCTCTTACTGGACTGGAAGAAACCGTCAAGTTTGTAACCATTGAAGAATTGAAAAGTATCAAGGATATAGCCTACTTTACCTCAAGAAACATAGATATCGCCATTGCCGACAAGTATTGCAAGCAGATTAGCTTTCGCTTCAATGATAGAGACTGTCAGGCTGTTGCTTTTCCCAACGTACATGGAGGTTATGAACTGAGAAGTAATATCTATAGTGGACACATGCTACCATTAGCTATCTCAATTGTTCGTATGAATCCAAATGTGATTACCTCTTCGTGCTGTATATTCACCGACTTCATCGATTTTCTTTCTTATAAAACCCTTTTGGCACATGGGGAAACAGAGATTCTTGTCGAGAAGTTTGCCGACACATATATTCTAAACTCGCCATCGTTAATAAGCAAGGCATTACCCAACCTTAATGCTTACTCCCATATCTATTGTTATCTCAATAATGATAAAACAGGCAGAGCCATTACTGAAACAATTCAAGGTGCATTTGCTGACAGACACGTCGTTGATGCATCAGAAAGATATGCCGATTTCCAAAACGTCAGTACCTATCTCCAGAAAAAGTCGTGGCGAAAGAAGTAAATTCATACTCGGCACACTCACCATTATTTTATTAAAACCCTAATAATAAAGCTCTTCATCATCGAAGGGCTTTTTTTTATGCCTTAATCCCATCTCTTTGAGTATGAAAACAGAGTGTGATTTTATCTATTTACTGAAATGCAGTTAAAAGAACGGTTCAAAAGGTAGCTATGTTTCTTTATACGCAAAAACAGCTATTCCTTTGCAGCAGATTTTTAATAACACAAACACGAAAACAAAGAAATATGAGCGTATTTGGAGTATTTGCCACAGTGCTAACCATCATCTATGTAATCTATTATGCCTGGATGATTGGACGAGATTTGTATGGTAAGAAAGACCAGCAAACCTCCAAACAAGAAACTTTTGAATTTACTACCGAGGAAACAGAGGAAATGATTACAGAAGTCAGAGAGAAAGGTGACGGATTCAGTTTCTCTTCCGACCCTGATGAAAAGGAAACCGAAATTGAAGCTGAAGCTGAAAACCACAACGAGACAATCGTATCTCAAGAAGAAGCGGACGAAAATATTAATGCTCCAACGCAAGCCGACCACGCCATCATCACTTTGTACAAAGAAGGTATGGAAGAAATCAAACCTGAACATTCAAAAGAATTTGAGAGCAGCGAATTTATAACTGCACTCATGAATATTGATACTGTACCAGGCAACCTGCTAAAGACAACAAGGAATGAATTATAAACCAAGTCTTCGATTACTGACCATCGGATTTGCATTGACAGCCGTCCAAAGACTATCAGCCAAGTGCGGAAATGTAGATTACAGTTGGGGCGCAGATGGGTTGGCGCAGGCACACGACTATGTTGTGACCATGATGCTCTACACGCTCTACCTTATTTATGCGGTGTCAGCAATCGTCTCCATCTACTCCGTCATGCAAATCTATATTAAGATGAATGTCGGTGAAGAAGGTGTAACCAAAGATATCATGACACTCATAGGTGCCTGCCTGTTTATGATTGGCGCATCCATCGTTTTTCCAGCCTTCTTTGGCTATCAAATATAAACGCGCAACAAAAACGCAACAAACGAGAACCTAATTAGATAAAAAAACTCAACTGGCCAGACGAGTATATACACAAACCAAAAAAGTTAAGAATGATCCAGAAAATCAAAAACAAATTTATGAGCATGGGAAAGTCTCTTTGCTCTTCTCAGAGAATGAAAACAATGGCCTTGATGTTGGCCGTAGGTACAACAGCAGCTTTCGCCCAGAATGCAGCAGGTGATTACTCTGCTGGTACTACCGCATTGGGTACAGTGACAACAGAAATCGCTAAATACATTCCGTATGTAGTGAAACTTTGTTATGCAATTGCCGGTATCGTGGCGGTTGTGGGCGCAATCTCAGTTTATATAAAAATGAACAATGAAGAGCAGGATGTCAAGAAATCAATCATGATGATTGTTGGTGCTTGTATCTTCTTGGTGGCTGCTGCTCAGGCACTTCCATTGTTCTTCGGCGTAGGCGCATAAAGTTAACAGGAATAAATTATCCTGAGTATTCATTTAAACACATGAACAACGATGACCGAAGAGCAATATCAAGATTATCCTATTTTCAAGGGTTTACAAAAACCTCTTGAATTTATGGGCGTGCAGGGTCGCTACATCTATTGGGCAGCCGGTGCTATTGGTGGAGCTATTGTCGGTTTCATCTTAGCCTACTGCTTAATTGGATTCGTGGCTGGATTGATAGCACTGGTAGTCTCATTGGGAACCGGGGCAGCCTTCATATTTATGAAACAGAAAAAAGGTCTGCATTCCAAGAAAGAAGACAACGGTGTTTTCATCTATGCCCACTCCAAGAAGGTATAACGTAACTAACAACACAAACACAAAATGAACACAAAGATTCAATTAAACACAAATGTCTAACCCGATGGGCTTCCTACAGGAAAACTTACCTTGTGTAGTTCTTCTGTAGGCAGCCTATCTTTATTTATTCGCTATGACCCATATTTACGTATTCCTTATAATCCTGACATTTTTAGGCAGTTGCAGTGGCTCTGAGAATAAACAGCTCGGAATGCAGGCACAGAATACAGCCACTCATACAAGAGCTCATTGGGAGCAGGCTAAAAAGCCTTTCGTTATCAGCTTTGAAGATGACAAAAACTTCAATGAGCCACTATCATTGGGTGTATATGCTCAGTTGAACGATGCAACTCAAGAAGAGTGTACAGCATTAAGTGGTGTAGTCTTTATCAAAAAAGGGCGTGAGTACGGTTGTGCAGACAGAAACGCTTCGACAACAGACTCTACGGCTTTGGTTTATGCTTGTTTTCCCTACCATAAAGGATTAAAAGTACAGGATACTCTACAGATGAAAGCTCCATTTGAAGATCAACTCTTTGCAACTGAAAGCGAACGAAACTTTACGAACGCAACAAACGTAAAGATGAAGATGCAAAGTTCGATGGCCAAGCTTCGTATTAAAATGGAAAGTGATGATGTACGTGATATACTTAACAGTCTGCAAATATCTGGAGACGAAATCTATACCGAAGGAATGTATAAACCTTATAAAGGATTATGGATTTCAAAAGTTATGAATGGTGGTATAAAAGCCAATAGTCATGATATTCTCTTGAACAATGGCCGTAATTATGATTTCTACCTGATTCCAACGGATGTGAAAGGTGTAGTTAACTTCTTTGCTAAAATCAATGAACGCAATTATGCGGTGAAAGCCACATTGCCTCCATTAGCTGCTGGAAGTTTAACGCAGCTCATTCTAAGAAAAGGGAAAGAGGGTCTGACAATAACAAGTAGTTGGGTGGAAAGCAAACGCCTCTTATTGGAGCCACAACCTATAAATGCGGTAGATACGGTGAAAGTCGGTTACTACTTGCAAAAAGAAGGATATATCAGTAAAAGACCCGATAGCAATTCCATCGCACTGATAATTGATACCGACGGTAAGCATGGAAAAGCCATAGCTTTACAAGATGCCATGGGAAGTTATTGTTTCAGCAAAAAGCCTATAACAAGTAAGATGATGTATCCAACCATAGATGGCAAGCGAAAAGAAGGTGTATTGAATCCAAGTAAAGAAGATGGCATTGAAGAAGAGAACACTATTATCTACAAACCCAAGATGCCATATTCTGAAGGATGTGCCTTGGGTTATCAGCAAGGGGAAGTGCTGACCTATAAACTCCTCACTATTTCCAGTTCAATTATCGATATCATTACTCAGGCACAGACAGGAATAACCTTGCCGAGAAAGAGCATGTTGGAAGAGACACTGAAACAACCAGGAAGCTATGTACCATCGTTGGCCGAAATGGCCAAGTTCTACTATAGCCTCCATCCATTCAAAGGCAAACCTTTAATGGCCTTGGGGCTTAAAGATCCAAAAGGTGAATACCTCACCTCTACCGAGCAGTCGAATACATCATTTTACATGATAGACTTTGACCATGGCATCATTGCAGGAGGATTATCCAAACAATATGCCAAGCTTCAATTGAGATTATTTTATTTATTCTAAAACTCACAAACACAAATACATGAATTTAGTATTAGCAGAAACAATACACGATAAAAATGGCTCAAGACGACGTATTACAACGTTACCGGATTCTTTCGATATGGCAATTACATTTGACCAGGATGGTACATGTAAGCTGAATTTTCTGAATCTCGATGGCTCACTCATTATGTCTACTGCTATTGAAACGGACAAGGACATGAAAGAAATTGTACGTCACACAGATAAGAAATCGTTGAAAAGAATTGCCAAGAATCTATTGGCATCCATCAACTATGACATCCTCTACTTCATTGCCACCGGCAGCTATGAAGATGATGATTTGGATGAACTTCCCAATCAGAGCATTTTCGCCGATGGAAATAAGACAATGAATTTGAACTACATCAAATCAGAATGGCAAACCGATTTTGATATCGAGTGCATTTCCAATATCAGTGTATTCAGAGAGGTGATGCAGAACTCATACATGGGGAAGCCCTCGACTGAAGCAACCCAGTCAAATAATCCAAACAAGAAAAAGTCATGAAACCATTTATCGTCAGCATTAAAATTCCAGGAAAGAGTAAGGCGCATGTAGCCCTTCTTCCAGTATCATTCCGCCTTGTAGCCCATTCACCAGCCAATTCAGATAAAGTCTGTGTTAGCTTTAATGATAAAAGCGGAACTCTTATCTATATCACTCTTTATCCTGAGACAAAAGATTGTAAAGAGTATCTGAAAATCATGTCCGACGACCAGCGAAAGTCGGTTGCTCAACAATTCTGTGATATGATTCGTGATGAAATCTTCGTTTTCTTCGCTTCCAATAAGGATTGTAATGGTGAGTATAAAGAATCAACCAATCTTATGCTTGATGATTGGAGAAGTTATTGGGAGGATTCCCTTGACACCATCATCTTGGATGCGATGTCAGATTGAGATATAAGTTTAAAATATAAAATCAATGACCCTATACGTAATATTATTCTTTTTCGCCCTTCTCGGAGGCATGGCTCTTTCTGTAGCCGCCTTCGGAACGGGTGGCAAACGCAAGAAAATCTTTCAGGATATCTATTTCTCCGTGGAAGATACTAACGGTGTGGGCATAATCTATACCAAAACAGGAGAATACTCAGCAGTGTTGAAACTAACCAATCCGGTTCAAAAGTATTCAGCCAATATTGACAGCTATTATGAGTTTACCCATCTGTTCTCCGCTTTAGTACAGACTTTGGGTGAAGGCTATGCCATCCATAAACAGGATATTTTTACCAGAAAGCAGTTTGAAGCCGATGATGATAGCCCAAAGGAGTTCTTGTCAGAATCCTACTTCCGCTACTTTACAGGTCGTACCTATACGGATAGCGAATGCTACTTAGTCATCACACAGGAAGCTAAGAAAAGCAGACTGTTCTCTTACGATCCAAAGAAGTGGAGAAATTTCTTGGTCAAGATTCGTAAGGTACAAGACCAATTGCGAGATGGTGGCGTTAAAGCCGAGTTCTTGAATAAGAAGCAGACCAATGAATATGTTGACCGCTACTTCGCCATGAACTTTACCGACAAGACTATCTCCATGAGCAATTTCAAGGTTGATGATGAGTGTGTCGAGATGGGCGACAAACGCTGTAAAGTATATAGCTTGGTCGATGTGGATTACGCCAACCTACCGGGTATGGTGCGCCCTTTCTCCAATATCGAGGTGAATAACACTTCCATGCCTGTTGATTTGCTTTCTCATATTGATAGCATTCCCGGAGCAGAAACAGTCATCTACAATCAGATGATATTCATGCCCAATCAAAAGCGTGAGTTATCCCTGTTGGATAAGAAGAAAAACCGCCATTCAAGCATTCCAAATCCATCTAATGAAATGGCAGTGGAAGACATCAAACGAGTACAGGAAATCATCGCCAGAGAAAGCAAACAGCTTGTCTATACCCATTACAACTTGGTCGTATGCACAAACATTGATACGGATATTCAGAAATGTACTAATCATCTTGAAAATCAGTTTGGTCGTATGGGCATCCATATCAGCAAACGTGCCTATAACCAGTTAGAATTGTTCGTGAATTCATTCCCTGGCAACTGCTATGGAATGAGTGAAGATTACGATCGATTCCTAACGTTGAGTGACGCAGCCACTTGTCTTCTCTATAAGGAGAATATCCAGCATAGTGAAGATACACCATTGAAAATTTGCTACACAGACCGTCAAGGTGTACCCGTGGCGATTGATATTACTGGTAAAGAAGGACGTAACAAGCTGACAGACAATAGTAATTTTTTCTGTTTAGGGCCAAGCGGAAGCGGTAAGTCCTTCCACATGAACAGCGTAGTACGACAACTTTGGGAGCAGAATACCGATGTAGTAATGGTCGATACGGGTAACTCTTATGAAGGACTTTGTGAGTATGTTGGTGGTAAGTATATCAGCTATACTGAAGAGAAACCAATTACAATGAACCCTTTCCGTATCAAGCGAGAAGAGCTCAATGTGGAGAAGACAGGATTTTTGAAGAATCTGATACTGCTCATTTGGAAAGGTTCTCAGGCAACCATCAGCAAGACCGAAGACCGGTTGATAGATCAAGTCATCACCGAATACTACGATGTCTATTTCAATGGATTTGATGGATTCACGCCACCACAACGAGAGGATTTACGACAAAGTCTTTTGGTGGATGATAGAAACAACAATCGCAATCATCAAGAAACGGATGAACAACAAGAGCAACGTATCGACAAAGAGATTGATTCAATAGAGTCAAGACGCAAGGAACTCAAAGTAGAAACCCTTTCGTTCAATACATTCTATGAATACTCGGTGCAACGTATTCCTGATATCTGCCATGAGAACAATTTGACTGGTGTAGATATCTCTACATACCGCTACATGATGAAAGACTTCTATAGAGGTGGTAATCATGACAAGACTCTGAATGAAGACATGGATGGTTCACTGTTCGATGAAACTTTCATTGTATTTGAGATTGATGCTATCAAAGATGATCCATTGCTTTTCCCGATTGTAACGCTCATTATCATGGATGTGTTCCTACAGAAAATGCGTATCAAGAAGAACCGAAAAGTATTGGTTATCGAAGAAGCGTGGAAAGCGATAGCTAGTCCGCTGATGGCTGAGTATATCAAGTATCTCTACAAGACAGCTCGTAAGTTTTGGGCATCCGTGGGCGTGGTAACTCAAGAGATTCAAGACATCATCGGAAGTCCTGTTGTCAAGGAAGCCATCATCAACAATTCAGATGTGGTCATGCTCCTTGACCAAAGCAAGTTTAAGGAACGCTTCGATAATATCAAGGCTATCCTTGGTTTGACCGATGTAGATTGCAAGAAAATCTTCACCATCAATCGCCTGGAGAATAAGTCTGGAAGAAGTTTCTTTCGAGAAGTCTTCATACGTCGAGGAACCACCAGTGGCGTATTTGGTGTAGAAGAACCAAGAGAATGTTATATGACCTATACTACCGAAAGAGCCGAAAAAGAAGCCTTGAAACTCTACAAGAAAGAACTCCATTGTACACACCAGCAAACTATCGAAGCCTACTGCAAAGACTGGAATCTTTCAGGCATTGATAAGTCCTTAGCATTCGCACAAAAGGTGAATAATGAAGGTAAAGTGCTGAATCTTACCTAAAGTAGTAATATAGTAATAACGTATAATAGCATATTAGTTGTATAGTAGTAACACAAAAACGTAAACTAGCAATGCATAGATTCCTACTCATAGTGGTCCTATTATTGGTTGGCATACAGCGTATGTCAGCCCAATACTATCGTATCAACTACGATACCAAAACCATTGCTGCCATGTCTGGTGCGTATGGAACGGAAGCTGCTGCAGAATCCTATTACAACAATCAGGTACAGGACATCTTGAAGCATTACGAAACAGCAAGTGCTGCAGTTGCAGGAATCTATTCATCCAAGTACATGGATAGAAAAGCCCTCACCACTTTAGGTTTGTGGGCATCTGCCGAAGAAAACTATTACTATCGCAGAATCTATAATATGGTATCGGCGAAAATCATGCCGAAGATTTGGACTGTTTCGGGATTGATGTTGAAGAAACCTGCCAATGCGATGTATTGGGGAAGTTATCTGATGAAGACTTGTAATGACACCAAAAATCTATGTATGCAGTTTGAATCGGTCGTAACCAACAGCCGTCTTTCTTTCAAGGATATTGTATTTCTGGAATTAACTCCGGAGGTGCGAGCAATATTTGATTTAACTAATGCAGGTATGGATTGGAAAGGTTTCATTGACAATCTAAGCAATGTGAGTGGAAACTTCACCAAGGAAAATCTTGCCAGTGATATTGACCAACTCTATAATACAGGTGTAAGCCTGATTAGTTCAGGAGCAGGAAATGCGGAAGGCTCAATTATCGGTAACAACTCTTTTAATGGTAATGTGACTAGCAAGGCTACGGCAATCGTCAATATCGCAAAAAATTCCTATGGAATGTTCAATAATCTGGAGAATAATCTTGGAGGAACACTCATAGGACTTATGGGTGGACAGGCTGATGTGAATCAGCTATTCAATGTAGCCAATTACAATATGACTTCTTGGCTGACTGATTATGATCAAGAGTCTTTGGGCAGATACTACACCCAACGTTGGTATATCTACCGACGTGATGCAGGTTCTGTCATTCTATGTGATTACGAACCACCTACAGGAAAAGACGATATTATCAATGGACCACATTGGACACGTTTCGATACAAAAGATGCCAATTTCTATCCTAATTCAACTCAGACGGAACAGATACTTCGTAATTCTGAGAATTATGCAGGATGGTCAAGAAGCAAAGTTGCGCAGTTGAACAACTCAAAAGATGGTTTCAATTACGACATGGATTACTGGAGAAGTTCCTATATCATTACAACCAATGGCAAACAGAGTAAGAAAGCCTATGCCTATTCAATCACTGTTACCAAAAGTTGGAATACTGTAGAGGAATCCTATGAAGAGTACTTCGATTCGTATTCGATGGACTTGAACACATTCAGAGCTCAAATGAATGTAAAGTTGGCTGAGCTGAATGACAATGAAGATGGTTACACCTATTACATTGGAACAGATGCAAAGAACTACTACCAAGCCACTGATGCCTCCAAGTTGAAAGGATGTGAGAATGTAATCATCTCTGTAACCTGTACCGATGGCGTATCGTTGGGTGAAGGTACTACTCAATATAAATGTCGCACCTGTGGTGGCTCATTGAATGCCCATACCAAGGAATGTGTAATGCAAACCACTCTTACAGGAAATGATCAACTGGATACTTCTGAATTGGATGAAATGGAATCGGATGCCAAGAAGCACGCTACTCTACTCCAGTCTCAGATAGATGCTTTGGAGAAAGAAAATGCCTCTATCATAAAGCAGATAGCATCTTCTACCATAGAACAAGCTGCTACATTAAGACAGAAATATAATGCCAATAAAGCAAAGATTAATGAGCTTCAAGCAGAACTTAATACCTGGAATAAAAAGTTGGAAGATATAGCACAGGCAAAGGCAGAAGCCAATGAAGACAATGCTGTTCAAACAGATGACTATTACCGAATACCAGCTATCATGAAGGATTGCAAAAATGCCTATAACTTAACTTGGCAAGGAGATGGTTGGTGGGAAGGTTACACTTACTACAGAAAGGCAACAATGCCGAACATCAAAGGTATTGTGACTTTTTCAGCGACAGTATCAATCGCCCGAAAACCAAAGTATTTCTTAGGTATCAAAATTCACCGAGCAATCATTCAGATTTCGTGGCAACTGACCTCTGAATATACAGACACCGAGGTGGTCGATATCCTTGAATTGAATCCTGATGATGATGAACGAAAGAAAGTGCAGCTAGTCAACAACCGAGTTTCTGAAATAGCTCGTCAATACCCGAACTGTAAAGTAAGTACAGAGTACATCAAATCAGAACCTGCTGATACCGATAACACCGAAGATACCTATCATTTGCTGTGGTCTTCTGACCGTTTGGAAGTAGCACGTGAGATAGATAGCCGATTAACTCAAATCTATGCTGACTTGGTGAGCCTTGAAAAGATGATGTACTATCGCTTGAATATTACCGATGTGTGGAATCGTATAGGTCCAAGAATCAATGATGAACAAGGAAGGCATCAAACGATTTTGGAGGAAAGTCTAGAAAGGTGGATGAATAATGCCACAGAAGCTGCAAAATCAGGTAACAGTAATAGGTCCAAACAAGAAGGAAGAAAGCCTGTCGGTCAAATGACAGAACCAGATCCATCACCGACAATCAAATCAGAGGAGGAACCAGAACATGAATAGACTATTCGGATTAGTATTAACTGCACTTCTATCCCTACCATCCTTTGTCTGGGCACAAAGTGATCCTGCGGCATTGGAAGCATATATCAATGACCATAAGCAGGTAAGAAGCCTATTGTTGGCTCGTTCTACTTTGGAAATGAGTAATCAACTATTACACGACTATAGTAAAACGGCTGCCGTAGAATACAAAGATTTGAATGTAGAACTGGACAAATATACCAGAGCGTTCGATGTGATTGATGTACTCTATCAATCTCTTCGTACCTCGATGAATATGTATGATACCTACAACAATGTCTCTGATAGAATCAGTGACTACAAAAACTTGTTGGAGGATTACAATGAGGAAATCATAAAGAGAGGGAAAATCAGAATGATAGATACGCTGATTATCAGTGTAAACAAGAGAATGTTGGAGCGAGTATATGGAGAAGGGAAACAGCTCTACAAATCTGTTTCTGATTTGGTTTTGTATGCAACAGGTGTAGCAGCCTGTTCTACCAATGACCTAATGTTGACTATGGCATCCATCAACATGTCGCTTGACAACATTGAGCTCACTTTGAATAGAGCCTACTTCGAGACATGGAAATTTATCCACCTCCGCATGGGGTACTGGAAAGAAGCTACCAATATAAACAGGTCAAAACTTGAGATTACCAATGATGCTTTGGATCGTTGGAAAAGATCAAGTCACGACGCATTGATAAAGAAAAAATGAAGAAACTATATGGACTTATCGGACTTAGCTGTATTGCTCTGACTTCTCAGGCTCAGAGCGTAAGTTACAGCCATGATGCATCAAAGATGAACCAGGTTACAGTAATGGAGATCGGTTCTGGCACACTGACACCAGACTATTACTATTGGCTGCTACATAACAGCTATAAGAAAACAGCCAGTGAAAAGAACAAACTGGGATATAGAACGCTCTCTGGTTTGAATGCTTACAACCAAGTAGAGATGGCAGAATCTCTTGACTCAGCAATGGTAAAACGAGCCAAAATTGAAGCATTGAATATAGCAGACCGTCAAGGAGGGGCATTAGACATTGCTTGGAAAGTGGAAGGTGAAAAACTTACCAACAAGCTAAATGACTACAAGAAAAACATTGATCGCATTTTGGGTGCAGGTGGTTCTCCTGATAATCAGGAACGGTGGAAAGACTATTATAATATATATATGTGCGCCATCAAGGCCACACAGGATGCTTACATGCCAAATGCACAACGCAAAAAAGAGTACCTGCGTATCTATGCAGATATATGCAGGCAAAATGAGACATTGGTAAAGTACGTCGTCAGACTGTACAATAACAACCAAACTAGCGAACTACTATCTAGTACATATAATAAACCTAATAGAGTTGCAACCATTGCCGCTTCTGCTTTGAATCGCTGGAGAGAAGCCGGTTGGAATACAAGCGTAAATGGCGGCAGAGAATAATGAATGGAAAAATATTAATCACAAAATAATTACACAAATATGAAAGAAACAAATCAATTTCAGATTTTCAATAGCCCCGAGTTTGGAAAAGTGAGAATCATTGTAGGTAATGATGGAGAGCCGAAGTTTAGTTTATCAGACATTTGTAAAATACTAGGTTTAGTGTCAACAAAGACTGCGCAACGTTTAGGAGATGATGTGCTTAGTAAGCACCCCATCGTAGATAGGCTTGGAAGACAGCAAATTGCGAGTTTTATTAACGAAGACGGCTTGTATGATATTATATTGGATAGTCGCAAGCCAGGAGCAAAGAAATTCCGCAAGTGGGTAACATCAGAAGTCTTGCCATCAATTCGTAAGAATGGTGCCTACTTGACTGAGAAAACAATCGAGCGTGCATTGAATGAACCAGACTTCCTGATTGAGTTGGCAACCAACCTCAAAAAGGAAAAACAAGCTCGTGAGTTTGCCGAGGAACGTAACGAAGTTCAGAAGGATATTATCGAGGGGCAGAAAAAAACCATTCGTGTATTGGAAGTTCGTCAGTCGTTCGTTGATTACATCATGTCCACTCCGTCATGCGTTTGTATCACTCAAATTGCAAAAGAATACGGCACAACGGCAGTACAACTCAACAAGTTTCTTCACGAGAAAAAGATTCAGTATTGCGTAAACGGTCAGTGGCTACCCTATGCAGGCTATCAGGATAAGGGATACATGAAAAGCGTTCATGTAAGATTGGAGAATAACACCTCTCGTGAGCACTCTCAGTGGACACAGAAAGGTCGTCTCTTCCTCTATGAATTCCTAAAGAAGTACGGTATTATTCCTGTGATGGAAAAGGAAAACAGAGTTCGTGAACTGAATTTTGATAACTATTAAAAGTAAAAGTTATGGATGAACAAAAACTACAAGTAGTGAACCATCCTCTCTTTGGTGAAATTCAAGTTTCCCAAGGAGAGAATGGAAACACTCTCTACAGAGCTGCAACAGTTGCAGAATGTATTGGCATTTCTGATTATAAATCGTATGTAGGAAAAACCATCAAATCCTATTCCATTAAAATACCGAAGGTAAATGGATTGGGTTATACCACGAAGATGCCTATCAAATTTGTAGATGAAGATGGTATTCGTTCTATGCTTCTGATTATATGCGAACAGAAGATCCATCGTGCGATGAAGAACTATAAGACACAATTGACTAAACTTTAAAACAAATGTATGGCTGACAATATCCTAAGCGATTTCGGTATCAATATCCTTGAAGAAGAGATAGATGATGTCATTTTTCAAACGAATGAATTCCTCTGCGATGCCACCTTTACAGGTCAACAAGGTCCTTTTTGGTGGATTCTCCAGATGTGTATGGCATTGGCTGCACTCTTCTCCTTGGTAGTTGCAGCTCAGTTAACTTACAAGATGATGGTCAAGCATGAGCCATTGGATGTGATGAAAATGCTCAAACCTTTGGCCGTAGCCGTCATCATGTGTTGGTGGTATCCTCCTGCTGATACAGGCATTACCAATAGTAATAGTAGTTGGTGCTTCTTGGACTTCTTATCCTATATTCCCAACTGTATCGGTAGTTATACGCATGATCTCTACGAAGCAGAAGCCACTCAGATTAGTGATAAGTTCACCGAAGTCCAGGAGTTGATTCATACACGAGATACCATCTATAATGGGCTACAAGCAAAAGCTGATGTAGCCCACAAAGGTAGTCAAGATCCTAATTTGACAGAAGCCACGATGGAACAAGTTGGAGTACCTCATGTAACAAAGATGGAGGAAGAATCTAGTGAAATGTGGTTTACCTCATTAACCTCTGGTGCCATCATCTGTCTTGATAAAATAGTGATGACTTTAGCCTTGATTGTATATCGTATAGGCTGGTGGGCGACGATTTACGTACAACAGATACTCCTTGGAATGCTGACGATATTCGGACCAATTCAATGGGCGTTCAGCCTGTTACCCAAATGGGAAGGCGCATGGGCGAAATGGATAACACGTTATTTGACGGTGCATTTCTATGGTGCTATGCTCTACTTCGTGGGTTTCTATGTTTTATTGCTATTTGATATTGTCTTGAGTATTCAGGTCGAGAACCTTACAGCAATTACAGAATCCACAACATCCATGGTCGGATACCTCAAGAACTCATTCTTCTCGGCAGGTTATCTCATGGCCGCAAGTATAGTCGCATTGAAATGTCTAAACCTTGTTCCTGACTTAGCTTCATGGATGATTCCTGAAGGTGATACAGCATTCTCTACTCGAAACTTTGGTGAAGGTGTAGCTCAACAGGCAAAAACAACAGCTACTGGTGCAATCGGTAGCTTCATGAAATAACATTTTAAACGCAAAAACAATGGTAATAAAGAACCTTGAAAATAAGATAAGACTCGTCACAATCATCTGTGGCTTCTTTTTGTTGGGCTGTATCATCATCAGCGTATCATCTATCTGGACTGCCAAAACCATGGTGAATGATGCCCAACAAAAGATCTATGTTTTGGATAGCAATGTGCCTATCCTGGTACAAAGAACAACGATGGAAGAAACACTTGATGTGGAAGCTCGAAGTCATATTGAAATGTTCCATCATTTCTTCTTCACACTTGCACCAGATGACAAGTATATCAAATATACGATGAATAAAGCCATGTATCTCGTAGATGAAACAGGATTGGCTCAGTATAATACCTTGAAAGAAAAGGGATTTTACAACAACATCATGGGTACGAGTGCTGTATTCAGCATCTTCTGCGACAGCATTAATCTTGATGAGAAGAAAATGGAATTCACCTACTATGGTCGCCAACGTATCGAACGTAGAACAAACATTCTGACCCGTGAGCTGGTAACAGCAGGTAAGTTGAAACGTGTGCCAAGAACGGACAACAACCCTCATGGTCTCTTGATTGTGAACTGGAGAACGCTTCTCAATAAGGATATCGAACAGAAAACCAAAGCAAACTACTAATCTATGGGCTGGAAGAAATTGATATTCGGGGAAAAAATGCCTGATAAGGATGACCCTAAGTACAAAGACCGTTATGAGAAGGAAGTGGAAACCGGAAAGAAGTTTGCCAGAATAACGAGAATCGACAAGGTGGCTGCCTCATTACAACGCTTTGCCAATGAACACAGAAATCTGTTTCTCGCCATCGTATTTGGCATAGTCATCTGCTGTTTCACTTTCAATATCTATCGTATCGCACTGGTTTGTAATGCTTCGAGCAAGCAAGAACAAACCACAGCAACGCAAAGGCAGGAAAAAGCCATGGATAAGCTGCATGGTAAAGACCGTAAGATAAAGGAGTTGGAAATGAAATACGAGAAGCTTTTGAAAGAAAAGGCAGAACAAGAGAAAGAAACAAGTACAAACAACAAATCAAACACAAGTAACAATGAATCTCAAAAACATTAACTGGAAACAGCCGAAGTATGTGCTTCCCGCCATCCTCTATCCGTTGTTGATGGGTTGTGGCTACTTTATCATAGACATCTTTGATACGAAATTAGCCGAAGCACCTACCAACATGCAGACGACCGAATATCTAAACCCGAATTTACCCAAGGCACAGATTACGAATGATGGTATCGGTGGTAAATATGACAACATGCAGAAATCCTTTGGTAGAATCCAGGACTTCTCAGCCGTTGGAAATATAGAAAGAGATAATGACGAAAAGCAGACCGAAGAATATGACTCTAAATACACACAAGAAGACATCGCATTCCTGGACGCAGACGCAGCACAAAGGACTGAGGAAATGGAAAACGCCAGCCTCATGCAAGAGAGATTGCGTCAAAGTGCCGAAAAAGGTAAAGGCATGATGAATGACAGCTCAAGTATAAACTTGAGTGAAGCCGACAGATTAGCCCGAAGCAAACAACGAGAACAGGAAGTGATGGATGAACTGAATAAGGCATTGGCAGAAGCGCGACTGAAAGGACGAAAAGGTCTGAATGAAGTTCCGGCAGAAACCAAAGACACCATTGCTACTGGCACTCAATTGAAAGGGAAAATAGAAATCACTCAGAAAGGTGTATCAGAATTGGATGATGATTCTAAATCACAAGCTGTAGTCAAGAAGGTGAAAACGACATCTGACTATTTCAATACGCTAGCCGAGAATGAAAAAGAACCTCATTTGATAAAAGCCATCATCGATGAGAATATCAAGGCGGTGGATGGATCCAGAGTTCGACTTCGCCTATTGGACGATGTGGAAATCAACGAAACCATCGTGAAGAAAGGATCCTATATCTATGCAATCATGAGTGGCTTTGGCAGTCAGCGAGTAAAAGGAAATATCAACAGCCTGATGGTTGGTGATGAATTGGTAAAGGTAAGCCTATCTGTATATGATACCGATGGTTTGGAAGGTTTATATGTCCCAAGCAGTTCTTTTAGAGAAACCAGTAAGGATGTTGCTTCCAGTGCCATGAACGGCAATATGTCCATGAACAACGGCAATCAAGGCAGTAGTTTTACCCAATGGGGAATGCAAGCAGTACAGAATGCCTATACCCGAACCAGTAATGCTATTAGCAAAGCCATCAAGAAAAACAGTGTCAAACTCAAATACGGCTCGTTTGTGTATCTCGTGAATGGTCGTGAGAAAAAAGATAAGTAACAATCAGTAAATCAAGAAAAATGAACATACGAAAGATGTTTACCGCTATTGCGGTATTTGCAGCCTCTATGAATGGAGTCTTTGCACAGCAGACCTACGAAGAGATGGAACGTCTCACGGTCAATGAACAAGTAACTACAGTTATCACAGCTACCGAACCTATCCGTTTCGTGGATATTTCTACGGACAAGATTGCAGGAGATCAACCTATCAATAACACCATCCGATTGAAGCCCAAGGAAGGAGCACATGAAGATGGAGAAGTATTGGCTATTGTCACTATTGTAACCGAACGCTATCGTACTCAGTACGCCTTGCTTTACACAACTCGTTTGCAGGAAGCAGTTACAGACAAAGTCGTTCAACGCATGGAACAAACGGCTTACCATAACCCAGCTGTCAGTCTTTCAACCGAGGATATGTATCGTATAGCCCGTAATATTTGGTCATCACCGGCTAAGTGGCGTGATGTAAAGACGAAGAAGCATCGCATGGAAATGCGACTGAACAACATCTATGCTGTAGGTGATTATTTCTTCATTGATTATAGCGTAGAGAACAAAACCAACATACGCTTTGACATTGATGAGATGCGATTGAAACTCGCAGATAAGAAAATATCGAAAGCAACGAACAATCAGGTCATCGAGCTTACTCCAGAAATGCAACTGGAACAGACCCAGTCGTTCAAGTATGGCTATAGAAATATTCTCGTGGTGAAGAAACTTACCTTTCCGAATGATAAGATTCTGACTATTGAAATGAGTGAAAAGCAGATATCAGGACGCACCATCAGTCTGAACATTGACTATGAAGATGTGTTGTGTGCCGATAGTTTCAACAAAGTATTACTGGAGGAAGAGTAATGAAGAAGCATCTATTAGCCTTGGTTGCAGTCATCAGTATGGCGACAACCACCTTTGCCCAAAATAACAACCATGTATCATTAGGCGTTGGTCTTCTCTATGAAAACAGTGCTGACCTGACTTTAAGTTACGAGCATGAAACCAAGTATCATAATGCTTGGGAATACTTTGCCAACGGGTGTATCAAATGGAAAGAATGTGAATCATGTGGTCATATCTGCCCTGAATCCTTTTGGAGGAACTACCGTACATGGGGCTTGGGTGTAGCCTACAAGCCCTGTGTGATCCGAACAAGAAATAGTCATGGCAATCTGCGTATCGGAGCTTCGGCTGGATCAGATACAGATGATTTCTTAGGTGGAATCCATGTCGGTTATGAGCAAAATTTTTCACTGAAAGGTGGATGGAAACTCTACTGGCAGGTAAAGAGCGATTGTCTGATTAAGGGTCAGGACTTGTTTCGTACCGGAATTGTCATCGGTGTAAAACTCCCATGTGGTAACTAAATCTAAAAGAAATGAAGAATCAAATTAAAAACATAGCAACTTGTTGGATGGCAGCAATAAGTATTCTGCTCAGTTCCTGTGATGCCCACAAGGATTTCCCCGATACAGCCATGAAAGTCGGACATATTCTGTGTACCGATGGAAATGTGCACTCCATTGAAGAAGTGAAAGCCAAGAAGAAAGAACCCATTGCTGTGGTATTCTATATCAATCAGTCGGAAGATGTTGAAGGAAATGGCTATGCCGTTTACCTGAAAGATGTAAGTCCAACGTCTTTTGCTGATAGTTTAGGAATTATTCAAGGTACTTCTACCAGTGTGACAGCATTAGATGGCAATGCCAATACCTACAGCATCTATAGTACCAAAGATACCTCCTCACCGTTGGCAGAAGAAGTCTTTCAGCTATGGCGATATGGACAAAGTGCCTATATCCCTTCCGTTGCACAGATGAGATTACTATACTCAATGAAGACTGTCATCAATCCCTACATCATTGCTTGCGGAGGAACACCATTACCCGACGAAGCCAATGAATGTTGGTATTGGACATCCACCGAAGTTAAGGGACAAGCCAGCGTCAAAGCATGGCTCTATTCTCTTGAAAGCGGTGGAATGTTGGAAACACCTAAGATTCAAGCACACAAAGCAAGACCTATTGTAACACTAAACAACTAACTAAAAATGAGAAAGAAAAATATGATGATTTTTATCCTGTTTCTATTGTTGGCAGCCTATATCACCGCTGTTATTTGTTATCCACATGAAACGGTCATCTTTACCGTTATTGCAACCATGATATTCTCGACCATCTTCTTAGTGGGTGGCATTATCAACTGCTGTGATAAGCCCTGCAAGTCGAATATCCACTTCAATAAAAAGGTAGAAGTAGATGAAAATAAATACTATGTCATGTCAGCAGAATACAAGACTGCGATGGATAGCTTACTCGATTATAATCAAAAGCTGATTGATTGTAATCTGAAACTAAAGGATCAGCTTGATACAATTTATAGTTGTAATACTGAATATAAAAATATGGTAGCTAAGATGAGTGAACGACAAGAGAAACAAATTGAAGAACAACAAGCAAGAGAGAAGGCGTACCTTCGTCAAATCGAAGAGTTGAAGACTGTGAACGCTGAGTTGCGTGAACTCTTGAAGGAGAAAGAACAACAGGATACCATTCTTCCACCAGTGTTGGTTTCAGAGAATGAAATATCAGTGGATAATGATTCTACAGAAACTGTTATTACTGACAATGACTCAATGGATGGTTGGATTGAATACGGATTACTGGGAAGCAATCTTTATCAGACAGGGTTATCTCTCAAAACCGTAGAAATATTGCAGAATGTAGGCATTGTAAAGGTCGGCGAACTTATTAGCCACACAAAGATGCAGATTGCCAGCATCAATGGCATCGGCGAACAGAAACTGAAAAAGATTGGAGACTTCTTAGCTGATACTAATCTAAATTATGGCACTGAGGTTAGGGAGCGCAATGGTAAATGGTACATCAAAGCAGTAACAGAGTAATATAAACATAACACGATTATTATGGCAATGGAAGAAAGCAAAGAGTTACAGACCGCCTATAAGATATTCAGATCGCTCATCTACGTATCACTCGTACTTGAGTTCTTTATGTACGCCATCGATCCTGCGGTTCTTGACCAATGGAACGGCATAATAATAGATATTCATGACCGAATGAAAAGATGGCTCATCTACAACGACAACAATTTGGTGTATAGTAAGGTGGCTACTTTTCTGTTGGTCTGCATTACCTGCATTGGTACTCGAAACAAGAAACATTTGGAGTTCAATGCTCGTAACCAAGTATTGTATCCATTAGTATCAGGCGTTCTTCTGATTGCCGGTTCAGTTATTCTTTATAATATGGTACATGACGAAGGTGATGGACTGATGGCGAGTCGTCTATACGGCATCCGTCTGAACGTCATCTTCTACATGATACTCACTATCATCGGTACGATACTGGTTCATGTAGCCTTAGACAATATCAGCAAATTCTTGAAAGAGGGTTTGCTGAAAGACCGCTTCAACTTAGAGAATGAGAGCTTTGAGCAATGCGATAAGCTCATTGAGAACAAATACTCGGTAAATATCCCTATGCGCTATTACTATAAAGGTAAGTTTCGCAAAGGTTGGGCGAACATCACCAATCCTTTCCGAGGTTGTTGGGTAGTTGGTACTCCTGGTTCAGGTAAGACATTTTCCATCATTGAACCATACATCCGTCAGCATTCAGCAAAGGGATTTTCGATGGTAGTTTATGATTATAAATTCCCTACTTTAGCACAGAAGCTATATTATCATTACAAAATCAATCAGAAACAAGGCAATACACCCAAGGGCTGTAAATTCAATATCATCAACTTTGTAGATGTAGAATATAGCCGACGAGTGAATCCTATTCAGAAGAAATACATTCAGAATTTGGCAGCAGCCAGTGAAACCGCTGAAACCCTACTTGAATCCCTACAAAAGGGAAAGAAAGAAGGTGGTGGCGGTAGTGACCAGTTCTTTCAAACATCAGCTGTCAACTTCTTGGCAGCTTGTATCTACTATTTTGTGAACTATGAACGAGAGCCATACGACAAGGATGGCAAAAAACTCTATGCAGAGAAAGCTCAAGATAAGGATACCAAGTTTTGGAGACCTACAGGTGTTGTGCGTGATAAAGAAGGGGGAGAAATTGTTGAACCAGCCTATTGGTTGGGAAAATATTCCGATATGCCCCACATCTTATCGTTCTTAAATGAAAGTTATCAGACAATCTTTGAAGTACTTGAAACCGACAATGAAGTAGCTCCGTTACTTGGCCCATTCCAGACCGCATTGAAGAACAAAGCGATGGAACAGTTGGAGGGTATGATTGGTACACTGCGTGTATATACCAGCCGATTAGCTACAAAAGAATCGTATTGGGTGTTCCACAAGGACGGTGATGATTTTGACTTAAAAGTGAGTGATCCAAGGAGCCCAAGTTATTTGCTGATTGCTAACGACCCTGAGATGGAGTCAATAATTGGAGCCCTAAATGCCTTGATTTTGAACCGTCTTGTAACTCGTGTAAATACCGGTCAAGGCAAGAATATTCCTGTAAGTATTATTGTGGATGAGTTGCCAACCCTTTACTTCCATAAGATAGACCGATTGATTGGTACTGCCCGAAGCAACAAAGTATCTGTAGCATTAGGCTTTCAGGAACTTCCTCAGTTGGAGGCCGATTATGGCAAGGTAGGTATGCAGAAAATTATCACTACTGTAGGTAATGTGGTGTCAGGCTCTGCTCGAAGTAAAGAAACTCTTGAATGGCTTTCCAACGACATCTTCGGCAAAGTTGTCCAACTCAAGAAAGGCGTTACCATTGATAGAGATAAGACTAGTATCAACTTGAATGAGAACCTCGACAACTTGGTGCCAGCTTCAAAAATCAGTGATATGGCTACTGGTTGGATATGTGGTCAGACAGCTCGTGACTTTATAAAGACCAAGACAGGCATGAGAGATAATATGAACATTCAGGAAGCCGAAGAGTTCAAAACATCCAAGTTTTTTTGCAAGACCGACTTCGACATGGAAGAAATCAAGAAAGAAGAAGATGATTATGGTAACTATCCATTGCCTAAATTCTATATTTTCAAGTCCAAGGAAGAGAAGGAACGCATACTATACAAGAACTTTTTAACCGTAGGACAAGAGGTCAAAGATATGATAGCAGATGTTCAACGGAAACGAAAGGGAGTCTGAAAATTATTACTACCTTTGCAGCAACATGCTCACCACGCTTCCCATAAGATCAGCGCGCTCAGGGTGAGCGTTTTTTTATCAAAACATAAAACTCAGTATAATCATTTCAGTATTTGAAATTCTTGTATAAAGCCTTTCTATGTTAAAAATCGAACTTTAAAAGCGTCATTCGGTGAATAGTCTCTAAAAACAAGCATAATACTCAGCAAAAATGTGTATCTTTGCAACGCTAATAATGTCAATATAAACAAGGTCAATTATGAATAAGAATGAGATAACAAACAAGATAGAATATGTGGTTTGTTGTGTTGGTGCATTCGCTGCTAAGTTCAGCTTAACCAATGCGCAAGCTTATGCCTATTTGCGTCGTTTCAGCGGAATTGATTTTCTAATTGATTGTTATGCTGCTGAGCATACTTTGTCTATTGACGATGCCGTCAATGACTTGACAGCTGTCTGTTCAAAGAAAGGAGGGAAATTAGCATGATTACTTTATATCATGGTTCCAATGTTGATATTCAGGAAATAGATCTTTGCCGCTCTAAACGAGGCAAAGATTTTGGATGTGGCTTCTATCTGAATGCTAACAAGCAACAAGCTTTCGATATGGCTTTGCGTACTACACGAATGTTAATGAAAGGCGAACCGATTATCAATACCTACCTATTTGATGATACTATTCTTCAGAGTAATACCGATTTGAATATAAAAGTATTTGACGACTATAGCCCTGAGTGGGCAGAGTTTGTGTTGATGAATCGTAACAATAATACAGATACGCCGACTCATCCATACGATATTGTAATTGGGCCAATTGCTGACGATACCGTTGGTGTCCAAATTCGGCGTTTCGTTAATGGCTATATTCCAATGAATACGCTTATCGAGGAACTTCGATTTCGTGGCAATCATGCAATACAATATTTTTTCGGTACAGAAAGAGCAATACAATTTCTTAAGAAACAATAACCATGAGCAACGACGTACAATTTTTAGTAGAATGTCTCTCCACAGAACTTGTTTCCATGCTAATGGATACCTATGGTTGGGATATGAAGCGTGCACTTGACGAGTTGTATGCTTCTGAAACATACAAGAAGCTCTCAGACCCCGAATGTGGTTTGTACTATCAAGGTGCTGTATATGTATTTTCTTTTCTTAAGAATGAAATCGAAAATGGTATTATAAAATAGAGCAAATAACGGTATTAAAGCCGATATTATTCAATTATCGGTAAAGACCAAAGATAAATGTGAGATACAAAATTAAACCGTTCGATTGTGGTGATGCCAATCTGGACGGTTTTTTTGTTGACTGTTACCACTTACCTGCAAATTCAGCCAGTTTAGACCTTCCCTTTCGGATGATATATTCAAACTGAATATGATGCAATTCATAATTGATTTAATTCGTATAAAACACTGGTTATCAGCTATGATATTTATGAATTTATTTGACTATATTGTTGAAAATGAGTATATTTGTGTTAGAATTAACGATATTATTATGGACGGACTAATACTTATCATACTTGGAATCTACATCTTTTCTAAGATGTTTGGTGGTGGCGATAAAAAGAAAAAGAGAAGTAAAAGAAAATCGACCTTTTGGGGTGACACTTCTACGTACTCTGATTATGACGCATGGAACAGATCACATGGGTCGGACAATAAATTGTTCTGATTGCACTACACCACAATCGACTTCAACTGTGCCAAACATTCAGCTTGTGTCTCTTTTACGTAATCCAGCAAAATAGAAGGATTGACGTACTTTCCTTTATACTTGCAGGTCAGATGAAGGTGCTCTCCAGTACTACGCCCTGTAGAACCTGATATACCGACAACATCACCTGCATTCACACTGTCACCTTTCTGAACCAATGCTTTGGAGAGATGGCAATAAGAAACTGTATAGTTACCGTATTCAAGCACCACATAGTTCCCTGAACGCTTATCTCTGCCGACCTTTTTCACTATTCCCTGCATCATGCTATAGACTTCATCGTCTTTTGCTTGTAAGTCAATTCCATTATGCATGGTTGGCTTTCCTGTAAATGGGTCTTTTCGAACACCATAGTTGGAATTCAAACGTATATTCTTCAAAGGATAGGACACACTGATGTACTGAGCTATAAGCTGCTCGCGAACTTCATCCTTATCAGACACAGCATTACAAACTTCCCTCTCATTAGAGGGTTCAATAATAGCAGTAGCCAATTTACCACTAGGTACTTCGGCTACTGTTTCTATTTTATAAAGGTTTGAGCCATTGCTCACCGTATGGAACTGAGCCTTACAAAGTGAACATTGTAAGGCCAGTATAAAAAAGAATACTTTCGCTTTCATACTTGCAAAAGTACATCCTCTTTGCAATCCAATCTTGAAAACGTAACAATATCATCAAGAATCAGCCAGAATTAAACACCTATTAAACCATCAAATTCAGATTTCATACTCAAAGCAGTATTATCCATCAAAAGATAATCTTTATCTAGGTTGAAAAACAACACTTTGATAGTATAACCATTCAGAGGACATCTACAAACAACTGTTTTGAGTATGATTACAAAGTATAATAATTTCATTTCGATTAATTATTCTGAAAACAAAGGCTGTTCTGTCTCACTAAATCGTTCACAACACTTTACCAATATAATTTTGTGCCCAGATTACAACGTAAACACAAAAATATATGAGTGAAACAACATTTTCAGAACAGGAGATGCCTTATGAGATTCTCCAACAATTTGGTTTAACCGAAGAAATGATTACCGACCTGCCCGAACATGCTTTGAAGGGAATCTTTGCAGGCAGACGTTCACCGGTATTGCCAGTAAAAGTGACCAATGAACAAGGTGAAGTCATCACTTGCCGTACTCGCTTCTGTCTGATGAGAAACGAAGAGGATAAAGTGGATGTCATCTTCATTCCTCAGTTAATCGAAACCGACTTAACCCAGTTTCCAGAAGACAAGCAGAAACTTTTGGAAGCTGGTCATGCCATTATAGAGCCGATGACCACCTCAGAAGGTCGTGAAGTGATGGCTTTCCATCAAATTGATTTTGAAACAGGACAGGTTCTCTCTGTTCCTACCCCAGTCATTGGACGAAACCTACAGCTCATCTGCGACCATTTCCACTTGAGTAATGCCGAACTTTCATGCCTTAGCAATGGAAAACCACTCACAGTAAGCATTGACGATGAACCAGTAACAATGGGAATCGACTTGGATGACCTTACAGGTATCCGTGTTTCCAAGGGAGACGAACAGCAATGGCGTTCACAACCCAAGAAGGAATGGGAGAAATACAACTTCGGTATCTATGGATGCTGGACTATGGACGAGAATGGCAATCTGGACTATACTCCAGAGGAAGAATATACCGATGAGATGTGGAACGAGCTCAACAAAAAAAGCGAGACACGCAAACAACAAGCAATACACAAAATGTAACAACACATGGCAAAAGAGAAATTCTACACAGAAGAAGAGCTCGTCGAGAAAATGCAAAACGGCGAGTATGGTTGGCTGGATTATGTCAACCACCATTCAAAGGAATGGAAAGAAGATTATAAACACTATTGTGAAAGCCGTGGCAAAGCCATCAACCATGACAGTGCAGCCGAGTTCGTAGAATTCAAGCAAGGACAACTGGAGACAGCAATGGAAGACGGTGATGCCTAATCATTCCCAAAACTATGTCAATTAGAAAAAATACAAACCCTCGCTCGTTAGATCTGCAACCAGAACTACAAGACATCCTACTGAGAAATGGTATGCAGGCACATATCCATGCCAGTAGTAATGGCTTTCAGTTGGTAGTACAGGGACATGATTCCCCTGTACTCAACTATCCCATCAGTGAGAGACAGTTACAAGCACTAACCGATTGGGGCACTAATTCAGCCAATAAGAAAGCCTATAACACTTTCACAAATCTGGTAGCCAACGACTTTGACATGCCCAAGAACTTTGTTCATGCACGTAATGCCAATGGTCGAGTGGCTATGGGATTGCACGGCTATCGTATTGGTATAGGTGAATATGGTCGTAACCCAGCACCATCTTTACGACAAGGTTGGAGAGCTATGGGAATGCACGGTCCAGTGCCGTTCTTGGGATGGACACCTCGTCAACAAGACGGTTATCATCTGAGACGCATCAATGGAGGGCTTTATTACCCAGCAGGTGCACCTATTGTTCCTAATCGTCCCGATGGACGCATGAAGCCCGGAGAACTTCAAAATGGAGGTTATGGCTTCTACTATAAAGGTCAACCGTCACCGGTAAAACAAGATGTTCTACAAGATTTACAAGCAGTTATTCAACCGATACAAGCTCGTCCAAGAACAACTCAGCCAGCAGAACCCTACAAAGAGGTCATCACTTCACCCGTGTATTTCACCAATGAGAAGTGGCAAGAGGTATTGGCTTCTCATGGTCTGATTATCGACCCAACTACCAAGACACTGACCGTTCAGTCAGCCAGTTCACCTGCTGACCTGCAATACGACTTAAAACCCGAAGAACTAAAGATACTTACCAGCAATTCGTTGAAGGAAATACCGCTTGAGCAGAGATTGGGAACGCTCAATGGCATCATAAAAGAAGACTTTGCAGGAAGCTTTACGATGGATGTACTCAACAGCAAAGAAAGCATCAATATACCATTGACCGATAAAGCGAAGGCCGAAATCGATCAACAGTTGTGTATTGGACAAGAGCAACAACAAGGACAAGTGATAGATGACGGACAGAATCAGTTCATCAATCAAGAACAACAGCAAAACATTCATCCTGAATTAGCCCCTTTACAGGAAGGCAGTGTGCAGATGAATGGAAACGACTTACAGTATATAGATGAAAACAAAGGATGGTATCGTGAAGGCCGGCATGGTCGTGAAGTATCAGTGGATGAAATTCGTGTCGAGCCTATTACCAATAGACCCGCCGAGCAAACCGCAAATAAAGAAAAGGAAGGCCAACAGACCGAGGGGAAATATCGCATGACCGCCATCATCGATGGAAAGGTAGTCAGCCACGAGATAACACAAAAGCAATATGATAAGTTTATGGCTATCGATGACTACCACCGCATGAAACTCTTCTCCAAAGTCTTTCCCGAAGTCGAAATGAAAGGTCGTGGAGATGGTGTTGGTTTGGGAGTAAAAATCGGAGCCGCTTTGCTTGCCGGAGCTACTGTGTTGGGCGAATTAGGAAGAGGATTACATCACCATGGGCCACCTGAAATCTATATGGAACATCATCATGGGCCGGAGCCAAGAGCCTACTTTAAGCCTGGCGTTGATACGCCCATGGATGTGGCAGCTCGTAATTTTGAAGCAGCAGCAAACACTGAAATGATGCATAGAGAACTGCATCATGGCATGTAATAACAAATGTAATAAACAGATATTAAGCAGATACTACTTTAATAGTATTACTACATATAGCGAATACATTTCATAGTATCTGCGTAATTACACCAAAACTAAAATAGAACATGAGAGCAAAAACAGCTTATTGGTTTGAGGTGACAGTATGCTATCTCAAACAGATGGAAGACGGCACCGAGAAGAAAGCCAATGAAATATATACCACAGATGCCATGAGTTTTGGAGAGGCTGAAAGCAGAGCTTTGAAAGAACTAAAGACACGAGTGCGTGGTGGAATCGAAATCAAGAATATCAATCCTGCACCCTATAAAGAAGTATTCTTTAGCGATGATGAAGATGATGACAAATGGTTCAAAGTAAAACTATCCTTTATCACCTTGGATGAAGAGACAGGTTCTGAGAAACGCACGAATGTAACCTATCTGGTACAGGCTGCCAACTTGGAAGTAGCCCTTAGCAATGTGAATGATGTGATGGACAAAAGCATGGAGGAATTTACCATGGCCAACATTGCTGAAACCAAGGTTATGGAAGTATTCGAACACTAAACACAAAAGCTTATGGCAGAATTAACCTACGACGATTTTAAGAACCGTATCAACATACAGGATTTACTGGTAGATGCAGGCTATCAGCTCAACAGACGTGACGGCTTGCGCTACCCATCGTATGTTCGTATGGATAGCAACGGGAAACGTGTCCGTGGTGATAAGTTTATCGTCACAGGCAATGGGCTATGCTGCTTTCAACCGCCAGAAGTCAAGAACTATAATGTAATCAGCTTCATCAAGGAGCATCCCCATTTGTTCAGTGAGTATACCCCTGGCATGAATGCAGACAGACTGGTCAATTTGGTATGCAATAGACTTCTGAATAATCCGATACCCGAACGTCCATCCATCGTTGCTGATAGAGAACGAGCACAACGAGTCTTCGATATCAACGACTATGACAGGTTGAATTTCCGACTGAACGATTGGGATTCTCAGAAAGCATTCTATCCCTATTTTAAATCCAGAGGTATCAAACTTGATACCCAACGAGATTTTCACAATAATTTCTTCATCGCCATACGAGAAGGAAAGAATGGGAAACAGTATGCCAACCTCTCTTTCCCGATGCAAAAGCCCAGCAATTTAGGCACATACGTCGGTTTGGAAGAACGCAGTCGTGCCAATGCCGAGGGGAAAACGCTCTATAAAGGTATGGCCGCAGGAACCAATGCAACCGAGGGCATGTGGATAGCCAATCTATCGGGTGAACCTTTGGATCAAGCCAAACATGTTTATTGGTTTGAAAGTGCATTTGATGCAATGGCATATTATCAGATTCAGAAAGAACAGTTGGTTGATACCATTGGGGGCTATGAGGACATGCAGAGCGAAGGCTCGTACAAAGGAGCCGAAGAAATTCGCGAATTTAAACAAGAACTCTATGATTTGGAGAATGCCGTCTTTGTAAGTACAGGAGGCAATCCAAGTATTCATCAGTTCAAGGGGATGTTTGCAGAGACCAATCATGCCAAGCATTATATCGGCTTTGACAGAGACCTTGCCGGCAGAACCTTTGCCATCAATTTCGCTTTGACAAGAGCCGATAAATCCTTTTACTCACATATCGGTGAGAATGGGAAATTGGTTGTGGTGGATGCACAGAACAGCAAGAATAACCAAGAGATAGATTTGCATGATTTTCGTTTTGAAGATGCTTTAAAGAAACTCGGCATTGAATCTGTTGGAGAGCGTCCAGCCATAACTGACTACATGAAAACGTTACGTAATCCAGATGATATTTTCTCTGGAGATACCGACTATCTTCCTTATTCCATCTCATCCATCTATGGCAAATATGAGACCCTTTCAGAAGAGTATCATGTAGCTACGACAAGTGGCTATAGGTTGTGCGAAGAAGACTTGAAAACTATCAAGGAGAATGCACAAAGTCAGTTCGATAAATATCGTGAGGAATTGACCAAAGCCGCCAATGAATATCGTGAAAGACCTGGTCAGATAGTCTATAGTCCCTGTGATGAAAGCTATAAAGACTGGAATGACCAACTGTTGGATAAAAAGATGTACACCAACGAGGACATCATTGAGACAGCCATTGACGGGACTGATGGTGAATACAGAGAGATAAAAGATGACTTCGAAGACAATCAGAAGAAAGAAAAATCCGAAGAAGACAGCGAAGAACATAAACATCACTTCAGAAGATAGACCATGACACAACCACCGATACAACGATACAGAACCATCATTCTGCAACCACACTGGATGCAGTTTGTCATCAATGAATTGCCCATGCTCATCATCACCTCGGTAGCTTTCATTGCCGGTGGTATGGATGAAATGCCATTGGCAAATCTATGTCTGATAATTGCAGGGTTGTTAGCCGTCCGATTGCTCTACACCTTTATCTATCTCAGACGGATTGAATGTAGAATCAACGAGGAGCAGCTCATCATGAATCATGGAGTGTTTACCCGTAAGAGTGACTATCTGGAGTTGTATCGTATTGTCGATTTCAATGAGCATAGAACACTCATGCAGCAAATCTGTGGATTGAAAACAGTAACCATCTATTCTGGAGACCGCAGTACCCCCAAGTTAGACATCATCGGTGTGAAGAATGATTTGGACTTGGTGTCATTGGTCAGAGAAAGAGTAGAACTAAACCGTAGAAGAAAGGGAATCTATGAAATTGCGAATCGATAAAAGAATATTGGCAGTGGGACTTTTATGCTTGTCTGTACTACCTATCAGAGCTGAATGGGTGGTGATGAATCCAGGAGAATGGTTGGCATTGGCAGAAGGTAACGAACTTATCAATAAACAGATCCAAAACCAAACCAAAGGACAGACCAATACCGCTATCCTGCAAAACACCATGGCAGCCGAGTATAACAAGATAAAGGAATGGGAAGGCAAATACAGTGGTTATCTAAAAACAGTAAACGGCTATGCTTCAACCCTCAAGGCAGGAACATCGCTTTACCATGATGGTGTTCATATCTTCATCACCCTGGGTCAAATGAAGAAGGCCATTGAAAATAATCCGCAAGGACTTGTGGCTTCCATGTCTATGAACAACCTGTATATAGAAACGGCCTCTGAACTGATTTCTGTTTTTACCTTACTACGTGAAGGTATCTCAACGGGTGGAGAGATGAATATGCTGACCGGGGCTGAACGTTCTCAGATGCTATGGGCATTGGAAGACAGACTATCCTCTTTCAATAAAAAGCTACGAAAGCTCTATCTCAGTGTTCGTTATTACACCATGACTGATGTCTGGAATAATGCAACGGCAGGCATGATTGACCGAGACAATAGTGAAGTGGCAGCAATGGCTATCGAACGTTGGCGCAGGTCTGCAAGAGTTGTTTCACAATACTATGAATGAGTATGAAGAAACTAATGATGTTCCTATTCATATGTACACTGGGAATAAAATCCCATGCTCAGGTTGACCCCACTCTGACTGGGATGATTTATGCCTATACTCAAAAAGCAGAGGATGAACTGAAATCCCAAAAGAGAGCGATGCTGTTGGAGACAACCGGTCATTTATGGCTCAAAGAGGAAGTTAAAGGAACAACGGACATTCAAAAGAAGTTCAATAACTACCTCAATAGCTTCCGTTCCATAGTCACCTATGCCGCAGAAATCTATGGTTTCTATCATGAGATTGACCGCATGGCAGTGAACCTCGGCGAGTTTTCCGACCAGTTAAGCAATGCACCGAGCAACGCACTGGCGGTTGCCCTTTCTTCGAGACGGAATGCCATTTATCGGGAATTGATTCTGAACAGTGTAGAGATTGTCAATGATATTCGGCAAGTATGTTTGAGCAATAATAAGATGACTGAGAAAGAACGGATGGAGATCGTATTTGCTATCCGTCCCAAACTCAAGATCATGAATAAGAAGCTCAAACAACTAACCAGAGCCGTCAAATACACCTCCATGACGGATATATGGGACGATATTTATGATGGAGCAAGAGACCCTGCCGATAAAAAGAAAATAGTGAAAGAAGCGATGGAACGTTGGAAACGCAATGGACACCGTGGATTTTAATGTAACACAAAAACAGATAATAATATGGGAATATGGAGTTCAATAGCATCAGCAGCTAAGAACCAAGCCGTTAGAAAAGTCGGACGTTTCGTTACCTATCCGATTGTCCACCCCGGAAGAACTTTGCAAGGTGCAGGAGCAGCAACTAAAACGGCTGTTGTGGGTGGCGGTATGGGATACCTTGCCTGGGAAAGCATTACAAATGATAAACCAGTGGTGAAAACTGCCACAGAAGTATTGGTTGGCGAAGAAACGGCTGAAAAGGTGGGCAATGTCGTTGGAGCAACCGTGGATGGTATAGAGAAAACAGTCCATTCAGCAGGTCAAGTCATAGAGAGCACAGGTAATATGTTGTCAGGAGCCAATAATTCAACAGGCGGCCTTGGTAATTTCTTTCAAGGGCTATTCAGTGGTAACGGATTGGGTATGATTGGTGATTTCTTCAAGAACATCGGCAATGGTAAAGTCTCAGGACTGGGCTTAGCAGGATTGATTGGTGCAGCCTTCTTATGCTTCGGCAGGTTCGGTTGGCTGGGTAAGATAGCCGGTGCCATCTTAGGTATGATGGTCATCGGAAACAACTTCAATATGAATAAGATAATGGGCGGTCAGACACAGCAGAACGAGAATACAGAAGGACGTTCCACTGCTCAACAGTCGGAACAAAATCCCGTTGCACAAACCGAAGAAGCATCCAACCCGACAGTTCGTCGAGGCAGATAATTACTAAAAAGAGTAGAATATGAACTATACACAAGACATGAACCTGCTATCCACCAGTGGATACTGTATGCCTTTTGAAGAAAAAGACAGAGATGTACAGCTGACCCTTCGATATGGAAAGCAGAAACATCCAAAGACCGGAGAATCATTTTTTCATCATGGAATTGACTTTAAGACCAACAACTACTTTTTGGCTGCCGTAGCAGACGGAGTGGTTTCTGGAATCGGTATCGACAGAAAGCAGTATGGACTCTATGTTGTCATCAAATACAGCAAATATGAAGTAACCTATTCTCACATGAGCAATGTGTTCATGCAGTTTGGGCAACAGGTCAAAGCAGGACTGGCCGTAGGTGTCAGTTCGGATCTTCTTCACATGGAAGTGAAATACGATGGCGAAGAGATTGACCCGGTAGAGTTTATTACCATGCTCTATGGTAATGCAAAGACATGGTCGGAGAAAGGAAAGGCACAACCAGAGTTTGTCGCTATCGATATGGATGTAAATACCGATTACGACAACGATAAAGATGAGATTGAGAAACTGATGATGCGCTTCTTTGCCAACTATATGAATGACCTGCATGAAGGTCTATACAGTTGTCCGCAACGCACCGAGCAATCCTTGCGCCATTTGTTCTCAGCAGCAGCCATGAAGGACTACTTCTACGAATCCATGCCCTCGATGGTCAATCCATTGGGCATTGGAAGAAGATCTGTTCCTCTAGTGAGTAAGGTTCAGAATCTGCTTATCAGCGATTTTCTGAACTACATGGCTCTTCGTCATCAGATATTTCTGTCAACAATGACTTCGCTCGAAAAAAAAAAGCTGAAGAGCAAGCCTTATCCGACGGAATACTGATTGACCCTTTGGCTGGATTAGACATCGACATTCAGAGTTTTGATATACCCAGAATCGTAAGTGTCTATCCCGACCAGGCAGGATTGAGATGGTGGACAAAAAGTTGGTTTAACAACAGTGAGAACGGAGAAGCCGCTATCGAGATTGAACGAGAACAGGCTATCCGTTTCCTCTTGAATCAGATAGACAAAGAAGAATGGTTGGAAGAATACTTTCCCAAGCAGATGGAGATGTATCACAATGCCATTGACCAAACCAAAGAACAACTACTACAACAAAGCATCTAACGTATGGCTATAAAGAATTCAAAACGATTTGCAGAAGTGGAATACTGCTTACAACGGTATTTCGATACTTCGTTTGCCCCTGTAATGCGCAATGTTCAATCGGACTTGAGCAACAAACAGGTAAAGGAATATGCAGATTATCAAATGGGCTTTGGTGGAATCTTGCGTTCAATGGCCAATAGCATGAATAACATGCCCGATGATTCCATGCAGTATGTAAAACTCACCGGCAAATGGAACAGCAAGACCACAGAAGACTACCTTGAGATGTGTCAAAAGCAGATAGCAGGGAATAAAGACTTTCAGAATGACTTGTTGAAACTATCCTCTGAATGGCGCAATGCAGTCGTAAAAGAATTAGGCCGAGAAAGATATGATACCATGAGCGAGAAACTGGGTATGGATATGGCCTACGCCTATGTGGATTACAGAGTGCAGCAGATGATGATAGACAAACTGGTCAAAGACCGTATGCCCAAATCATCCATGGAGTACATTGTTCGGAAAGCAGGAGAAGGTAGCCTGTTCGGCATATCAACCATTCTGTCAAGGTCAGCACTAGATCATCACATCGCTGAACGTGGAGAGAAGGCCTATAACCCAAGTATTCTTGAAAAAGGAACAGCAAAGGTCAGCTCCATTGGCATTGATGCACTAACAACTGGCAGTGTTGGTTCTTGGGCCAACTTAGGACGGTTTGTCGGGTTTGAAGTAGCATTCAGCGGTATTGATTATTTAAGCAGTAAAAACAATAAAAGTGCAAAGACCATCACAGTAGAAGACTGTATCAGCCAAGGTCTATTTGGAAGTAAAGCCAATGTCTTTACAGACTTTCGCAAGAAAGGCAGTCAAATCAAGTCCTGGGAGAATCCGTATGTATTATCCGTCAATCAAACACTTAACAAGAAAATGGGAATAGCTACAGAAAAACCTTTCTACGAAGACCTCTTCAAACCAGCTACCAAACAACCTTGGGAGTTGGACTTATCTACTGTAACGAATCAACGTAAGAAAGAATATGCCAATGTCCCGATGGTGGTAGCTCCGAGACATGAAGAAGAATACTTGGCAGCACAACGTGAGGTAAAAGCCAATCAAGAAGCAGCCAAGAAAGAAAAAACGCAAAGTAATGCGACGGTGGATGTTGAACCAGCATCGGCAAAAGAAGCCTATGAGCAAAAGCAACAAGAAAGTCAAGCGACAACTACACCGACAACTGGCAATACAGACGGTTGGTCAGGATTGTTGAGCAACATTGGATTAGATGGCATTGGAGATGTAACGCATAATCTGGGCTATGTTATCTCTATGCTACCAGATGTTTTGCTAGGACTGTTTACAGGAAAAACAGAAACATTTGGAAAGAAAGATACCCTCTTACCCATCGCCAGCATTCTGGCAGGTATGTTTATGAAGAACCCAATTCTGAAAATGACGTTGATAGGTCTTGGTGGTGCTAACCTAATCAACAAAGCAGGAAAGGAAGCCTTAACAGGACACAGAGATTATGGCGATAACGTAACGAAATCAGTTTATAAAACCTATACCGATGAAGCATTGAATCCAAGAATTCAAAATCCAACATTACAAGGAAGCTGTCTGATTGCCAATATTGACAAAGTGCCTTGTACCATTCAATTACCTCAGAACGTAGTAGCCGCTTATCAAGCAGGAGCATTACCACTGAATACACTGGCCAATGCCATTCTAGCCAAGAATGACCAGATGACGCAGATGGCTCAAAATAATTATCGTACTGTGGAAGGACAGAGCGAAGACAGAGACCGCATGGTCACACTCAAATAGAATATATATATAAACACAGCATATACATGAAAGAAAAGACTATAGCTGAACAGAACGCAGCTAACCGACAGGTTGAGTTGCTGACAAATGCACTGGAAGCGGCAAAGACCAACGATGGCTATTGGCTGAATACCGGTCAGCAAATGGCTCCCAGATTTTATCCGAAAGGTGTATCTGTCAGCGCATTCAATTCCCTCACATTGGGATTGCATAGTGAACAAGGCGGTTATAAAAGTGCTTTATACACCACCTTTAACGAAGCCAAGAATCGTGGCGCAGCCGTATTGGCAAAACAACAATCTGCACCATTTCATTGGTATAATTGGAAAGAGTATGTGAACCATAACAATCCTGACGATATCATCACTCGTGAACAGTATAAACAATTGTCTACTAAAGATAAGGAACTGTACAAAGGTATTCATAACCGAGAAATTATGAACCTGTTCAATTTGGATCAGACCACCTTGCCCATGGTAGATAAAGAACGCTACCAAAGATTGTTGGAGAAAGATGGTGATAATGAATCCCGTCTGCATACCAGGAATGAAGAAACCAAACTGCATATTGCCGTCAATGACTTCGCCTTGCAGATACGTGATAATTTAGTCAATATCCGTAGAGATCCAAGTGGAATGCCTCGTTACGATTCAGCCAAGGACTGTATCTATATGCCCGACCAAAAACACTTTATGCACTATACCGACTATGTACAGGAGTTGATGCGTCAAGTGGTAACGGCTACCGGTCACCAGCAACGACTGGCTCGTGAAGGCATGGTGATGAAAGGGGCTCAATCACCCTCCGAAAATGCAGAGAAGTACGAAAGTCTGATATCCGAACTAGCCGCTGGTGTGAAGATGCAGGAATTGGGATTACCAGCCAAGTTATCTTACGATAGCATGAAGAATATCGAATTCTGGCAGAGAGAACTGGCTGAGAACAAATGTTTGATTGATGCCATTGAAAGTGATGTCAACACCGCTATTGACACCATTCATAAAGCAGAGAGAGGTGAAGCCGTGAGATATCGTACCGATGAGAATCAAGATATCATTATGGAAGAGCGAACCAAGCAACTTCCAAGAGTTGATTCACGAGAATGCGCCATTATGATTGACATCATTCGTCAGGGCGGTATGCGCATAGATGACCGAAATTTTGCCACACCCGAAGAACGTTCGATTTTCAAGCAAAAGTTCGACTTGGACTATTATGAGAAAGAATTGAATTATGGCTTATCCAAAACCGATAGTGATGACCCAGAAATTGTGGAAGTAGCCTATACCAAAGCTGTAGGTGAAGGCACTCGAATTGCCAGTGTGCTTTCTGAATATATGCCTTCGGAGTGGAATGTCAGAAATGGGAATTATGTGATAGCAGAAGCTCTCCATGATATACCTGATAAGAAGACCAAAGAGATTGTGGTAGTCAAAGACACACAGACAGGGATAACAGATGTTGTGTTGCCTGCTTGCGCCGCTACAGGTGGTGTTGTTCAATTAACAAACGGAGAGAAACGCTCGTTCTACTTAACGCCTGATGAAGTGATGTCAGAAGCTGAGCGCAACCAGAGGAATGCCAAAGTTATCAAGAATGACTTGCCGGGTTTCAGTAAAGAACGCATAGAAAATGCGTTGCTTAAACGAGGTAGTACGTATGTCCGCTTTTTCAATAATGATGGAGCACTCGGCTATAAGCCCGACGATACCTATTTTGAGAATAAGCAAGTAACCATTGAGAAGCTCAAAGGTTGGGACTTGAAGGAGGAATCTAAAATAGATGTTTCAGAAGCGGTAAGCCGTTCCTTGTCACCCATCTTCGAACATATTCAGATGATGAAGGATGATCAGAACCGATGGGCTATGTACCTCAAGCCACAGAACGAAGATGGTTTCTGCATATATCCAGAGAAGACCGACTTAAATCAATTCTTCGCAACAATCAAGCAAAACCAGATTGAAGAAAGCCAACAACTCAGGCAGGAGCTGGCTATGAAGTATTATGTAAAGTCTCAGAATAAACCAGACTTGAAGTTTGACCTATTTGACAATGGTGTCAGCAAAGAAGATACCGATAAGATTGTGCATGTGAGCATCTTCCGAACTCGTGATGATAAATTGCTTTGCCTGCCTACCATTGAAGGAACAGAAAAGTTGAAACCTCGTGAAATTACCCAACAGCAATGGCAACGTATGTGGATAGCCCAGGATATGTCATTGTACAAAAATCGGTTGGCTGCCAAGCTCTTTGCAGATGTGCTTCACCCTGAACTAAAACAAGAGAATGCCGTCAAGGAACAAGTAGAATCCAAAATGATTTCAATCCCTAACCTCAAGCAATATGAAGAACTCAAAGCCAAGCATCCTGATGCCGTGCTGTTATTCAGAGTTGGAGATACTTATCAGAGCTATGCCGAAGATGCCAAACTTGTTTCAAAAGTTTTAGACTTACCAAGGATGAAAGGCGAAGATTCCAAAAACCAGAAGCAGGCAGACGTAACCTCTTTCCGCTATGGACAACTTGATACATATCTACCCAAGTTGATTCGTGATGGAAATAGAGTGGCTATCTGTGATATGTTGGAGGCTCCGAGACAATCCGTGCAAGAAGAACCAAAACAAGAAATAAAACAGGAGGCCAAGCCTGATGAGAAAGAGGAAATGCGAATGGGCCGCCACATGTAAATGGAATAATCATGAGTAAAAATCAACAATACGTAGAACAGTACAAAGAAGCGGCTATGGAGCAAATGCGTCGCTATGGCATACCCGCTTCCGTAACACTAGCCCAGGGAATCTTGGAGAGTAGTAATGGACAAAGTCAGTTGGCTCGAAATGAGAACAACCACTTTGGCATCAAAGCTACTTCTTCCTGGATTGCCAATGGAGGAAAATACGGACTGTACACAGATGACAAACCAAATGAGAGTGCGCCCATAAGGATGTGTGTTAAATATCTCTTTAGCAAGAGATTAGGTTAGTGTTCTAAATAACCTACTCCCAACTGACTTAGCCCTAGGGGAAACCCGAAGGTGAGTGTAGCATGTCAGTAAAGTAGTAAGTTGACTAATTACCAAGTCACGACTGAACTGCAAGGGAGAAAGATAGATATGAGGATGAAATCTGATTGATTGAACGATAGTCAAGTGGCTTTTCGGGCTAGCAATAACGGAAGGTAGTTACAGACGTTATTACGCAGTACCTCTCTTTATTTTTCGTAAATAAGAGGCAATGAACAAACTGCGTCACGACCGCAATAAGCGGAGAAAAGGACGAAAGTCGCATCCGACAATCTATCGTGCTATGTTAACGCACATACTAAATGGGGATTACCTAAATCGGGAAGCCGCAAGGCTATGACTGGTAGAGTCTGAATACTCGACATGGTAACGGAGCTTCCGTAGTAGTCCGAGTGAGGGAAAGCCTCATACATGGCGAAGGGAAGCAGTTATTAACTTCAATACAAACTTTAAGAAAACGTGAGAGACGTATGAGAAATCCAGAGTTACTATTGAACAATCTAAGTTCACACAGTTCAGACTTAAACTATAAGTTTGAACGCGTGTATCGTATTCTCTTCAATGAACAAATGTTCTACATCGCTTATCAGCGCATTTATGCAAAACCAGGCAATATGACACCTGGTACTGATGGGAAGACAATAGACCAAATGAGCATTGAGAGAGTAGGCAAAATCATAGCTACTCTAAAAGATGAGAGCTATCAACCCAAACCCGCCAAACGTATCTACATTCCAAAAAAGAATGGGAAAATGCGTCCTTTGGGAATTCCGTCATTCGAAGACAAATTAGTGCAAGAGGTAATCCGCATGGTTCTTGAAGCCATATATGAGGGAGCCTTCTATGATACTTCTCATGGGTTTAGACCTAACAGAAGTTGTCACACAGCATTAACTAAAATCGGAGTGGAATTTACGGGAACCAAATGGTTTATTGAAGGAGACATAAAAGGTTTCTTCGACAATATAGACCACGAAATTCTTGTAAATATTCTAAAGAAACGCATTGCGGATGAGCGATTTATTAGGCTGATAAGAAAATTCTTGAAAGCTGGCTATGTTGAGCAATGGAAGTATAATCCCACATACTCGGGAACACCCCAAGGAGGAATCATTAGCCCTATATTGGCTAACATCTACCTTAATGAGTTTGATGAGTATATGGAAAAATATGCGGAAATGTTCAACAAAGGCAAAGTTCGTAGAGTTAGTAGTGATTATCGTTGGCTAGAGGGCCACGTCAGAGGCTTGAAACAGAAGTACGAACGAGCCAAAGATGCTGACAAAAGAGAAGCTATCTACCTTGAATACAAGGAAGAACGCAAAAAACTTTTACGAACCCCATGCAAAAATGACATGGATGAAGAGTACAGACGTCTGAGATATGTAAGATATGCAGACGACTTTCTTATCGGAGTAGCTGGCAACAAAAAAGACTGCGAGAAAATGAAAGATGATATCACTGAGTTCATGCGTGAGGCTCTCAAACTTGAACTATCAGCAGAGAAGACTCTCATTACTCATGGCCAAGACACTGCGAAGTTTCTCGGATATGAAATAAGCATAAAGCGCTCTGAATCCACAATCAAGACTGCCAAAGGTGGAACGCAAAGGTCCAAAAATGGTAGAGTAAGACTATGGGTATCTAACGATGTCTGTAGAAAGAGACTCGCATCTTATGATGCATTGAGTAGTAAGGTGGTCAATAACAAGACTACACTACGTCCAAAATGTAGGGAAAAACTCATCGCTAAAAAGCCAGAGTTAATCCTTGCACAATACAATGCGGAAATAAGAGGTTTCTATAACTACTATGCCCTTGCTCATAATATCGGCAACGTTGGTTGGGAATTCTTCTACTTTATGAAGTACAGTATGTTAATGACTCTCGCTCAAAAACTCAACATCAGTATTAGTAAGGTTATTACAAAGTACAGTAAAAACAAAGACTTTGTTATCCCTTACACAACTGAAAAAGGAGAAAAGAGAGAAATCATACTATACAACAAAGGATTCAAGCTCAACCGCAACATCAAAGATTTGACGTGTGACAGAATGCCTGTTACTGGTTTCCTACCATACCCGACTTTAGCGGAAAGGCTAAGGCTTGGTGTATGTGAGGTTTGTGGGAAAAAAGATGAATTGGTTATGCACCATATTCGCAAACTCACTACACTCAAAGGAAATACAGAGGTAGAAAAAATTCTGCTCAAACGTAGACGCAAAACTATTGCAGTCTGCCATTGTTGCAATACCAAGATACAAAAAGGTGAACTATAGTTTGACGTTAATAATGGAAAGCCGTATACATGGAGACATGTACGTACGGTTTGGGGGCAGGTATGGAGAAACCTACCGCCGAAAGGCGGAAAGGCGCTCTGTGCCGAGCCTACAATTCTGTAGTTATGCCAGTGTGGGTGATTCGTATGAACACCATAGTCAATTCTTGAGAAACAACAAACGCTATGCAGCTTGTTTCAGTCTTTCTCCCGACAACTACAAAGGATGGGCACAGGGGTTAGACCGAGCAGGATATGCTACGGCTGGAACGTATGCTCCGAACCTGATTAAAATCATTGAACGTAACGACCTCGCTAAATACGACCTCATGGTTTTGGAGGAAATGAAAGCCCAAGGAAAGCAGATTGGTGTGGAACAGAATCCACGAACTACTGATAGTAGTATAGCTAATACTAATGATAGTAATCATTCAGTATCAATGAATACTACTGATAGTAATTACTCCTTTCCTCTAAAACGTAATGAATTCATATTGGTTACTTCACCTTTTGGAATGCGTAGTGATCCAACAGATTCTTCCAAGCAACAGATGCACAAAGGCATTGATATCCGAACCAAACAGGACGATATCTTGGCAACAGAAGATAAGGGAAAAGTAGTGGCTGTAAATCAAAATGCCAACACTGCAGGAGGCAAATCGGTAACGGTGGAATATCAGCGTGAGAATGGTGATAAAGTTCAGCTCAGCTATCTGCATTTGAGTAGTCTTAACGTAAAAGCCGGTGATGAAGTGAACGCAGGACAAAGGTTGGGCGTAACTGGTAATACAGGTACACACACCACTGGGGAACATCTTCATTTGAGCGTAAAACAAATCGCTGCAGATGGAACGACAAGAGATTTAGATCCGGCTGCATACTTGGCTGAGATTGCCGAAAAGGGAAACATCCAGTTGAAAGCCTTATACAATGGTGAAGACCTGTTGGCAAAATACAAAACCAATAATACTCCTGAGATAGACACTACTCTATCACCGGATGATTGGATGAAGAAAATCCTCTCGTCAGAAGATTCAGGTGAACATATGAGTATGGGTGACCCAATTGTAGAAATGGCAATGACCCTGTTTACCTCGCTTATGGCATTGGCTGTACAGATAGATAACAAATCTGAGAGTGAGAAGATGCAGACTGCCACTGATGCGGCACTTAATAAGCGTATCGACTTGTCCTCCTTATTGCCCGGCATGAAAGGAAGTGCCTTGGTCTTAAAAGAAGATGGTAAAACAGTATTGGAAATCAATAATGGCAAACAGCAATTCTCGCATGAACTGACACCTTCTGAACTAAATAGGTTATCACAAGTGCTGAATAATGCAGAACTGAGTGATGACGTGAAACGCCAAAGACTATCAGGTATCGTAAACTCAATCGTGGTGGCAGGGCAAGTATCACAGAACTATGAGCAACAACAGAATCAAACAGAAAACCAGAATGAAGTAATTCGAAGATAACACAAAAACAATATGACACACAAAACAAGAAAGTTAGCAAGTATTTCGGCATTGGCAACAGCAGTGTTCCTTTGGGACTTTGGAGTCTATCTTCTCTTTAATGAGTTCGTGGCTAAGCTATTCTTAGTCATTATCCTCATATCAGGAACATGGACATACTACGAACTAAGAAGAGCAATAGAAATGCCACCTGATTATAACTCAGGTGAAGAAGATGAAAAACAACATACAAACAACAATAAAATAGACAAACTATGATTAAAGCAGAAGCAACAGTAAATGGTATCATCAGTCGCTCAGCGATGATGAAGACAGGCAAAGATGGGAAACCCTTCACAGCCATGACAGTGAAAGTAGATGTAACAGACCGTAATGGTAGTGGTATCTCAGTAGAAATTAGTGTAGGTAAAGACGGCTATGACACAAACGAAGCAGCCAAGTTGACCATCGGCCAGCGTGTTGAAATTGTGGGCACGATGAATTTCAAGAAACGCACAGAACACTTGTACGTAAATCTCAGTGCTAAACAGATTACATTGAATCCAGCCTCACAGACCGATTCGGTAACTGGTGATTTGGAGTTCAAGGGAACTATAGGCAAGCAGATTGACCGTAAAACCGATAAGAATGGTGGAAACTACCAAATCTTCTCAGGTTTCAGTACAGAGAAAGTGGCAGAGACCTTTGAGTTCACATGGGTGCGTTTTGTTAGATTCTCGAATGATGAGTGCAAAGCTCTTGTTCCCAGTGGAAAGGTAGAAATTAAGGGAGAATTGGAACTAGGCTGTTATCAGGAGAAACTCAACCTCTCTTGCCGTGTGAATGAAATCTCGGAGTGGGTCAAACAGCAAATTCCTAATATGAACCAAAACGCATAACTATGGCCGGAAAGAAATTCTATAATAGCGATGGTCCAAGTGCTGAAGACAGAGCATTGGAACGTTTCGCCGATATGCTCATTGAGAAGATGGAAACACTACAAAGTGACTGGAAGAAGCCTTGGTTTACCGAGGGCTCAATGATATGGCCGAAGAATATGAATGGGCGTGAGTATAATGGGATGAACGCCTTGATGTTGATGCTTCAATGTGAGAAGAATGGCTATAAAATACCTGTATTCTGTACCTTCGACCGTGTAGCTGCCCTTAATTTCGATAAGAATAAACAAGGAGATCGCAAGCCAATGGTAGATGAGAATGGTGACAAGCTACCATTGGTCTCTATCAATAAAGGTGAGAAGAGTTTTCCTGTTTTCATCACGACATTTACCTGCATCGATAAGAATAGTCATGAGAAGATTAAGTACGACGACTATAAGCAAATGTCCAACGAGGAAAAGAAAAACATAGCCGTTTATCCTAAATTACAAATCTATAATGTATTCAATGTCGCTCAAACCAATTTGCAGGAGGCTCGTCCAGAGCTTTATGCTAAGCTTGAAGAAGCTAATAAAGTCGCTACTGTAGAGATGAAAGGTGATGGCAAGATGATAGATTTCCCTGCTATTGATGCCATGATTGAGAAAAATGGTTGGGTATGTCCAATCTATCCGAAACATCAGGATAATGCCTACTTTTCCATCAGTAAAGATGAGATTGTTGTACCAGAAAAGTCACAATTTATCAATGGTGAAAGCTTCTATAGTAACCTTCTCCATGAAATGACACATAGCACCGGCACGGAAGAACGACTGAATAGATTTAAGCAAGGAAATGGATTTGGATCTGCCGAATATTCTCGCGAAGAGTTGGTTGCAGAGCTTAGTGCCGCCCTGATTGCTAGTCGTTATGGTATGGAGAAAAACGTAAAAGAAGATTCTTGTGCATACCTCAAATCTTGGTTAGGAAGTCTGAAAGAATCGCCAGAGTTTCTCAAAACAACTCTGTTGGATGTAAAACGAGCATCTTCTATGATTACTCAACGCATTGATGCCATCAATGAACGTATTGAACAAGGGTTGGATCCTATTCTACCCAAAGAGGAAGTTAAGGAAAAAAATAAAGAATCTGTCGCTAAAGAGCCTGTATTCTACTCAAGCATTCAATACCTTCAAATGTCTGATGATACTAATCGTTTGGATAAAATGGATGCCAATGGAATTTTGCAAGAAGCAAGGGAATATGATAATGGCGATACAATAGATATGGATAAAACCTATGCCAAAGCCGTTAAATATTCAGGAGATACAGTTATTGCCGAAGATGACCATTATGCTGTTGTCAATAATAACCAAGTAGGTGGTACTTACGATATTATGCGTAAAGTATCTGAAAAGGAAGTACGAGACGCTATCAATCGTTATGGTTTGCCCAGTGATGCTACCGAAGATGTAAAGAACGTCGCTAAAGCTATGGTGGCAGAGGAATTCAGCAAAATGGCAACCAATCGTATGCCCATCTTTGAAATGAATAATGGCAGTGTGCTATATGTTCAATACAGTCAAGAAAAGGATACCATGGATGTTGGTACTGCAACAAATGTTGGAATGTCGGTGCTTCACCAATTCCCATACGATCATGATTTTAACTTGGATGCTAATCTTGAAGGAGTTAATGAAAAGCTAACTGAAATGACGATCTATCAAGCAGAAATCGACAGTGAACAAGAAACCGAGAATGTAGCTGAAGAGCAACATTACCATCGAGGAAGATAACCAATAACTAAACACATGGCGGCAAGATTGAGTAAAATTGGTCTTGCCGTCTTTATTATAAACACATGACAAACAACATTAAGCAAAACATAATCCTATTAATTCTATTCATAGTAGGCTTTATGCCGATAAAAGCTCAGAGTCTTCATCAACCACATTCATCATCCATTTATAGCTTGTCTGATTTCGATAAAGCTATCGTCTGTATAAAATTCTATGAAGGACTTCATACCAAGAAAGATTATCCGTACATAGGATACGGACATTGCATACAACCAGGAGAAAAACTAAACTGGAGTCTTACAAAGAAACAGGCTGATGCCTTATTGCGCTCAGATTTGAAGAAGCTTTGTGTCATATTCCGTAGATATGGTGCGGATTCTTTATTATTGGCCACACTATCTTATAATGTAGGTTGTGGTCGTATCTTGGGAAATGGTAAATACCCTAAAAGTCAACTGCTTCGAAAGATAGAGGCTGGCGACCGTAAGTTCCACAAAGAATACTTGGAATTCTGCAAGTATAAAGGAAAAAGAATAGCCTCAATCCAACGTAGAAGATACACTGAACTGAGGCTATTGTATAAATTATAAACTTTGTTTTTAGTCGACAATAAAAGACTGATCGATAGTTTGGCCAAGATAGATAGGTGGCAACACATAATCAGCTAACGGAGTGTTCTGGCATTTCAAGGAAAGAGCACCACGCATTGAACCATAATTTAGCGAGGCAAATTGAGCTAAGACAATAGGAGTAAAAATCAATTGTGCTTTATCGTTGGTAATTTGTTTAACTGATTCTTTGGCAATCAGGAAGTAACTACACATAACAGAGCGCAACAATGTCTTGTCACCATCCATCATCGTCAAGACAAGTTTGCAGCACAACGTATCATGTTCTTTATCATAATCAAATCGAAACATGTTCTCAAATGCCACTTCACTGATAGGTGATGACATATTTTCTTCAAAGATTGCGAATTGTTCCAAATCAATCTTTGCGTATTTGTATAAAAGCTGATCCATATCTATTTACATTTATGCGACACCTCCTGATATAGGAGCATATCCAGTTGATACATATTGCTTAGAATGATAAACAGCACTCTGCTTTGTTGAAAGAAATAAGTTGAAAGAGTTATGTTTGAGTACTTCTTTATGCTCATAAGGTTGAGAAACAGAAATCAAGGTTCTGCCAATAACCTTTTGAATATTGCAAATTGTTTCCAATGTCAAGTTTTCCTGTCCTTTCAATAGTTTTCCAACATAAGTAGGTGAAACTTGCATTTTATCAGCAAGTTCCTTCTGCGTAATTCTCATTGAGCGAAGATAGTAATGCAACGCCAAAGCGATGTCTTGAGAAATGCGAAGCCATTCTCTATTTTTTTTCCTATCTGTAGCCTTTTGTTTAGCTTCTTCCGGACGGCTTTTAGCCATTTGGGAAAGTTTATTCAAATCAAATGCCATAACTTTAGATTTTAATTGTTCATATCACCGCTGTCCATAATACCATTTGCTTTCAGCCAGTCTCTCACTTTATCAATATTTTGCAAAACATGCTCTTTGAGGTCTGGGGAATTTTGAATGGTGTCAGCCAATTTAATACCGCCTCCAGTTATCAAGTAAGTATTCTTATCCATTTTAATAGCATATATACGAAGCATTGCGGGGTGTCCACTGCTGTAGGACTTCATCGGTTGATATTGCAATTCGTATTTATACTTTCCTTCCAAATAGTGGAAATGAGAATCAAAATCCGGTATGCAGCCACTCCGAGTATTCTTGTCCAATTCATCAAACAATAATTCCAAATCTTCTGCTTCATCCAATACCTGTCTCGTTGCCGATTCAGGTTCTGGAACTCTCGACCAAACAGAAGCCTTTAAATATTCTTTATTTCGTTCCATGAAGTCTGAGATTCCTTCTACATCCATCCAATCAGAGAATAGACGATCGAATTCATTGTCCTTCAGTCCGTCATATCGAATGCTATAGATATATGGAGAGTATATTTCAATTATTTCCACTGTTATAAACCTATTAGTTCATTAGAATATCATTTACACTGCAAATTTAGGCATTATTTCTTAATAAAATGAATGATAGATACGCAAAATAAACTTATAGGTTCATTTTTAACATTAATATAACCTATTTGACTGAAAAGCCCCAATCCAATTGCAATTCGAACTGAGGCTATATAGCATTTTGAATATGGATTTCTTACTTGTTGACTATCTTCTTTCTCTTAAAGGTATAACATAAGTAACTGGTATAAGCATTTCCCGAAGATAGATTTGAAGCGATTAGAGGAACAGCTGCAACCAATTCCCAACCTTGTTGACCATACTTATCCAGCGTTTTATCCGGGTTTTCGAAATTAACCTCACCTTGTTTTGCAAACTTATGGGAGTTTCTTAGGTATATAGATTTATATTCCCACTGTTCTGCGGCAACATAAGTTGAATCACTGCTGCTCTGTGTCTGAGCGAAAGAGAATGCCGAGCAAAGAGCTAGCATAAGGACGAATAGATACTTCTTCATCTGTCTGATATTTAGTTGTTTACTATATGTAAATATACGAATTTTCCAGCAAATAGCCAAGAGAAATAGATGCTAGTTGCTTGATTAACAGACCACATAATACATTTTTTTTCAAGCCTAATGTTGCCTACCCATATCCGACAAAATAGGCCGACCTTCACAGGCCAGCCTACAAATACCAATTAAAAACAGAAATATACTATTTTGGTTCAAAGAACAATTCTATTCTTGTGAACCGATTGCCATCGTTGGGAGAAAGTTCGCTAACCCCACCCATAGATACTTTGGCAATATATTTTTCGTTCAAACCACGTGCCACCAACTGTTCACAGATATATCGAGCACGATTACGACTCAACTCACTGTTGCGTTCTTTACTGCCAGTAGCACTATCTGCTGCACCCGTCACACGGATACGAAGGTCATACTTCTTGACCACACGAGCAATCTCATTGAGATTGATCAGCTGTCTATGGTCACTCAACTGGTGTGTATCAATCTTGAAAAAGAAGTAAACAGGAGCACCTATGCAAGAGCGGTTATTACTCATATCGAGCAGATAAGCATTCCAAGCCTGCTCATCGGAGGGTGATGTATGTGCGCTATCACCTGCCAACATCATTGCCATCATCGACTGCCTTGTAGATTCACTTAGGGAATCACCTGGAAATCCGTCCTTACCGGCATTCATATTCCACTTACCTTTTCTCAGTCGCTCCATCAACGAATTGAGCCCACTGTAGTCATTCTTAGGATAGAGTGAAACCGTCTGTGAGGTTCCCTCGTCCGAAGAATGGCTTTCCAACTTGTCGCCATATTTTTTCAATAGCCCTTCTATCTCCAGAATCTTGCGCATCTCTGCGAGAGCTCTTGAGTCTGATTTGTGTCGAGCGTCCAACAGTCTGTTTTTGTTTGCCATCGATAATGAATATCCCAGCAACCAATCATTCTGCTGAATGTAGGGTTTAGCATCCACCACTTTTTTCCAACCACTCTTACCAAGGGTTACAGACAAACCTGCGGTCAGGCTCACCAGATTGTCGCCAAATTCACGGGAAGCACCACGGCCATCAAAGTCCTTAAATGTAGTAGCACCGTTAACCTCCATTGTGAGATGCAATCTGTGAGAAAGACGATATCGTCCCATCACGCCATAAGAGAATGCAAAAGGACAGTTCCCATTGTCCTCGTTGTGGATCAAGCCCAAACCTGCATAGGGAACAACGTCCCAGCGTGGCTCTTCACGAGCCTTGTTAAAATACGAAGCCACATTCACCAGCAGATCAGCGTGCATCAGCTTGTAGCGATTGTTCTGTAGTTCCGAGTTCTTCAACTCAAATCCACGGAATGACACACGTGTTCCGATGGCTGGTGTAAACCATTTGCCCACCTGCAGGTGAAGCGTAGGCTTAATGCGACCAAACAAATCCTCACAACCGAGTGGAGTTCCGGCAAATGCAGAAGCACCGCCACTAATTCCAACGAACCAGTTGTCCTTCCAACCCGACGAGAGTGTTACATTTTTCAGATACGTCGGTTCCAATGACCGAAGCATCGTCTCACTGATGGAAGTCTCTCGACTCACCAGAGAATCCTCCACGAGAGGCTCCTCATTAGCCGCCTGTGCAGTGAGAGCCAAGCAGACAGCCGATAGTACTAAAAATCTCTTCAACATGCGATTCTATTTTGTGTTCATGTTATGTTCTGTATATAAGAATGGACATCAAGCCGGACGTAGAGGAACTGGTGAAAAAAAACACCAGTCAACCTCTGCTATTGACCATCCGTCCGTTCTTAAAAATTATCTCTTCATTCGTTTGCCTCCTGATGGTTTCATCATACGATGAGCTTGCATCATGCAACGATAAGCCCAAGCCCTGTCATCTTCATCTTCCTTGCGACCCCATGGCAAATCACTACCACCGCCACCGCCTCCATGACCTTTGGCGAAGTTGGTTGCATTGTCCAGCATACCCGTATAGAGATATAAGGCACAAGTCATAATCTCTTCGCCATTGGCAGCCATATCTGCCAGTAACGTATTGTTGAAAGCTTCCATGTCTCGGAACGTCATCTGTGGCAATACCGAACGGAAGTCAGAAAGCACAGTATCCGCAAAGGCATCCTTCAATCGGAAACGTATCTGGTCTTCCATTTCACCGGCAGCTACATAAACCTGACGGCGAAGCTCATCCCGGTTAGTTTTGAGCTGTTCCACATCGGACAGAACCTTGTCCCGTTGCTGAACAGCATCGTCCAACTTCGCTTTTTTGTCTGCCAATCCATCGATGACCGATTGAAGCTGTACATCCAGCGTTCTAATCTGTTCACGAATCGAATCCGCATTACCTCGGCCATGAACAAGTTCATCAGCAAGACGCTTCTGTTCAGCTTCGATGGAAACCTTCTTCTCTTCTAGATTCCGTATCATCGTAGTAAGACCCTTGACACGACGCTCTGCCATGACAATCTCCTGGTTAAGCAAACGAAGACGCTCTGAGTTTACAGCCAGTTCCTTCTCCAAAGCTGTACACTGACTGCTGAGCGAACGCCTGTATTCTTCAGTAGAACGATGGCGAGCACCTGTAAGCACGATGTTGTCACCACGGTCAAGTCCCCACTTGGCATTCACTTTAGCTAATTCATCATGAATGGCTGTCGTGCGAGCCTTGAACTCATATTTATCCTTGCCGGCAAATAACTTTTTGAAAGCAAACTTCTGGTTCTTATCTATTGGCAGAAGCGTAAGATGACAATGTGGATTTTGCTCATCGAGATGTACATAAAAGGCCACGATATTTTCCTCACCCCATCTGTCGGCAGCAAAGCGGTACATATCGGATGCCCACTGCTCAATATCCTTGCAGCGAGTTATGCTACTGTTGTCAGCACCACGTTCAAAGTTCACCTTCTGGTCACCGAAAGCCAGCTCACGCATACGCTCACGACCACCACCCATAATCACATTCACCACCGTTCGGTAGTATGGCTCTTTCATCCCCTCATTCGGGTCCTTGATACCACGAGCCTTTAGGTTCATGGCCATCAATTCAGGAATAGAGTGGCTCTTATCAATAGGCTGAACTTTGCCACCACGCACCACCTCAAAGTTGAGAGCAGAACGTGTGCGGTCATAGTTCCCGGAGTGTGTGGCAGACCGCCATCCTTTCTCCGTCCAACGACGCTGATGTTCATTGCTCTGAGCCACAGTGAAGCCCTTTCCCGGTCTAAAATCAAATACCTGTTTTGCCATTATCTTCTAATGTTATATCTATCTCACAGCTTGCTGTCTTGCTGGTCAGTCTCCCATCGTGGCTTGCCACCATGGGGTATTAGGCTACCAACTTTAATACATTCCTGAACAATCGGGCGAGCCCGACCAGCCTGACCTGGGGTCTATCGTAAACGCCCTTGTTAAGCGATATGCCACCTAAACTAAGGGAGAATGATGTGACCCGTCATCCTGTATCAACAACGCCACTGTGAGCGTGACTATGCGTTTATCTGTTACTCATTACCATCCTTCAGAAATTCTGTGCCGAAACGAATGAAGTACGACTCGACCTTGTCCGCTGTAGTGCGCATCGTTTCATTACCATAAATCGTCAAGCTGAGCGTGTTGTCCTTCGGCATACGACCAAGGTATTCCTGCCAACGCTTACGGTCTGCGCCACAGAGATTGTAGTAGGCCCTGAAGAGCGCATGTTCCACCTTGGGAGTGTATGCCCATTCTCTGATGGTTGCGCTCATGTCAGCGAATATTTCCTCATAGAGTTCGCGACAAACCATGCGCTGTGATTTTTCCAGCTCAGAGATTGGTTCCTCATTCAGCGGAGCGTTCTCATTACCAGTAACAGAACCATCAGCATCGCCACCTTCAGCATCTGTTGGAAATAAACCAGTCTCTTTAGCTGATGAGTGATCTTTGGCTTTCTTCTTATCCGATTGTTTCAGCAGTTCAATCGTAGCTTCCTCTTTAACCAGTTCCTCCTGAAGCCATCGAAACTTCAATGCCTCGAAGGTAATGGTCATTGTTTTGTATGAATCAGCCCTTGCCAACTGACCGATAGCGGATAATTCACTCAGAAAGTCACGGACAGTAGCCCGTTGCCAAGCCCAGTCACCAGCCAGTTCTGATACCGTGGTGTCAAATTCACCCAGTAGCTCTGCTGATGCTGCCTTGGGCAATACCGAGAATGGCTTTTTGACCATGGCTCTACTCAGTAGGTCGAAATACGCCTCCAGTCGAGTAAAGCGTCCCTTAGGCTTTTGCTTGAGGAATTCAATCAAGCGTGGAGTGATCACGACATGACTGACCTCATAAGATAAGTTGTTGTTCATCTTCAATTGTTTTGGATGTTAATACTACTTGTTTGCGCTGACCCAAGGGAACCGGGAAGTTATGGTCAACTTGTTTTAATTCAAATGTTGTTTATATAAAGTTTTGTGTTGCTCAATAATAGTTGGCGACAAGTTGCCCCGGTATGGAAGTAAGAGAGAATATCTCATCGGGACTTTCCACCATGCTTCTAATCCTACGAGATGGATAGAATATGGAAGCCACCAGTAAAATTCCGAGTGCTACAGCCATAGAGAAGCAGTGAGGAATAAAGAGACCAACCAACACCAACGAACAGACCGATACCATTATCATACGTTTCTTTAGAGCGTATAATACCAACTCTGCCATGGAAAAGCGAATCAGCAGAGCCGTGATCAATAACGGTATAAAAGTATCGATGGCTGATATATGCGTCTGAATCTGTATGAACTGGAACAGGATAAGCAGAAGCATGACCAACTGCACATATAACCTTCTGGCAACATCATGAAAACACATTCTGCTATAAAAGGCATTCATCCACTTGCCATCCTTCTTGTAACAACGCAAAGCTACCACGAGAATAAGGATAGGGAAAATCAATAGTAAACTATTCCAAATCATCTTTTAATGGTTGTTTATTGGTTCTTAAATTTTTATCATATACTTCTAACTCCAACTGAACGTAGCCCCACGATGCTTCCAAAACGATTGCTTCCACATCTTCGGGAGTTGGCTCCAGACACCGAATCCGACGGGCAAAACCAGTATCAGCATTACTCAACTTTCGGATGGCACGATTCATTTCATATTCAGAAATGCCAATCACCTGTCCACGGACCTTATTTCCTCTCGGCCACTTCACAATCAAATTGAATACCGGATTGGCATACCTTTTCAAAAGTCCACCAGATACAAACAGAAACCAATCATCCCGATAAATACCTTGAACAGTAATCCATGTACGGTAACGGTCAATTAGGATAGCCATCTTCTTCCAAAGCACCCTGTTCATATCAAAAGAAATCGCCCATGACACTGGCCTCAGACTTCTCATAGAGATACTTGCCAATCGTCCGTTTGTTATGCAACTCTTTCAAAATCTCACCATACATATCGTCCAAAGAATCATAGATGGTCACATATACCTGCTCACAAAGACCATCCACATTGGTGGCAGCATTGATCTTGAACATGTGACCATACTTCGGATTGGAATAAGCACAACAGCTCAATCCAAACTTCATATCTTCTAACGCTCTGTGATAGTACAACAGAATGAATTCCATCTGGTCTTCCAGATAGTTGAGCATATCCTCAAACTCTATGGGACGAGGAAGCTCATACATCAGAATACCTTCATCCTCATGAATCTCCACGTCCTGTAGATTACTCATGGCAAATACTTCTGGCACCATCAATGGCGCAGAGATCTTGAACAATTCAATTCCATCTTCTATCAACATATTATATCTATGCATTAGTATGATTATTATTACGCTGTCATTCCGAATAATTGGCATAATTGAACTTATGAGCAATTTTCTGATGAATTACATCGCTTCATCGGTCATAATTTGCCATTAAAGTCTGTTCATGTCTCAAAGAACAACGCTGCAAAGTTAAGTGCAAAATTCCATCAAAACCAACTCTAACAAATTGTTATAGAGTTATTTAACCTTCATACCCAAAAGTATGAAAACGCTTTTTTAAGTCGTAACTTGCTGATAATTATCGAGTACGATAAAAGGATATTTGCAGATGTTATCCAAACCATTTTCAGCCCAATCGAAAAAAACAGCCGTTTAAGCGAAAATAGAACACGTACAAAAACAACTAATCCGTTTGGAAATGCCACCCGAAGCTGATTTATCTGTCGGCAGAACCATAAAAACGAGGTAAAAATCGCTGAATTAAATATCTTTAGTGCCAAGTATGATTTTCAACGAGAAATATCCAGTAAATTTGCAAGCAATAAATAATACTCTGCGTATGGCACGAATAGGATACCTGTGGAATACTCCACACTATAAGTATTTAGAAGAAGACAAACAATGGATGTTGGACAATGGTTGTGAACAGATCATTGAAGAACAGAATATCCATGAGAAGCTTCGTCCTGAATGGCAACGACTCATCGAAGCATTGACCACCAGTGACGAATTGGTCGTTGGTAAATTCAGCAATGCCGTAAGAGGAGCCAGGGAACTATCCATTCTCCTGGAGTTTTGTCGCAAGAACATGGTGCGAGTGATATCCATCCGTGACAGGATAGATTCAACAGGAGAAATGTTTAAAGATACCCGTTCCTCGGATATCCTTAATATGATGGCAACCTTACCACAAGAAGCCTTGGCGATGCGTAGAGCCAACAGCAGTACAAGCAAGCTGAAAAAGCCAATCAAGGCACACACTTCAGCAACCTTGCTTAAACTGGAACGCAACAAGATGGTGGTCAACATGTACAAGAGTGGTCATACCATCGATGACATCTGGCAACGAAGCGGATTCAAAAGTAGAAGTTCCCTGTTCCGCATCTTGAATGTGGCAGGTGTAGATTTGAATCGAGGCCATACAAAAGGACCATTGAAGAAACGTTCCAACTCAAAAGAAGACGACAATGAAAAGGATTAAGATTACAGTAATCAGGAGAGTGTATCATACAGACCTTTCAGCAAAATACGAGAACCCGATTGAACATACCTGCGATATGCAAGAAGGACAAACGTTTATATCCATCGATGCTCAGAAGCCGGAGGGTCTTTGCGAAAGTGCCTGGCAATCCATGCAGTCTTTCGTGATGACATTGGCACATGGTGGTGAGAACTTCTACGATGGTTGGATGAAGAACCCAAAATCAGCCATGATATCCTGCAACGATGGCTTTCGTCCTGTTAGTTTTTATATTGAAACGATAGAAAAATGAGTACAATAGAAAAGATAATCATTAGCTATGTGATAATCATCAACGTCATTACCTTGATAATGTATGGCATCGACAAATGGAAAGCCCAACATAGCAAATGGCGAATTCCCGAAGCTACTTTGCTTATCATGGCAGGAATTGGTGGAAGTATCGGAGCTTTAAGTGGTATGTATCTTTTTCACCATAAAACGATGCATAAGAAATTCTACATCGGTGTTCCGACAATGTTACTGCTACAAATAAGTATAACGGGAAAAGTATTGGCGAAGTGCGGGATTTCGAAGAACTAAACGTTCAAGAATTCACAAACGTAGCGAATGCTTTTTCAATGAAACTAAATTACAAAAAAATGTGGAATTGAAAAGCATAAGCGGATTAAAATTACAACTCTTTCAACTTGCATTTAACCCCGCATTTTGCCAATACCATGTTAGCAGAAGTGTCTTCTTTAGCGCGTCCAATCCTCAAGCTTCCCATTTTTCTCTTGCCAAATTTCTATATAAATATCTTCTGAAATTGGTTTTCCTTTATCCTTCAAAATATCAAATTGTAGTCCAGTTAAAGCATTTCTCACTTTGCTGATACAATACTCATATTCATCTTCCTCATAGAACTCTTTTCGTTCTTCATTTGAATAGGTCATTCTCACATTTGATATTTTTCCATTTTCAATAATTGAAAAGATATTTTCTGAAATACCACTTTCTGAGATTAACTCGGATGGAATATTTTCCCAATCTTGAAACATAAACTCTGGATCTGTTTCATCAGAGTGTAGTTCTGAGCAGAATTCATAAAATTCTTCAATGGAGCTAAAGTTGTTTAACTCAATCCAATCTCCTTTAATTGAACCATTGTTATACTTAGCATAAGTACCAACATAAACTTTTGAGTGCATTAAATTTTCCATGATAAATAGTATTATGACCTTAGGGTCTGGTTAATTTCATGGCACTTGAGTTTTGATTTTTAGATTACATCAAGTTTTATAAAATAAATACGCTCAAAGCTTGAGGAAGATTTATTGAAGTAATCCAGAGGGCTTGAACTTGTAAAGACTAAAAAGCTAAAAAACTTTGCCTATTGAAATACTAGAGCAAAGGCTCTTAACTATAGGAATTAAATTTGATTAAACGAATAGGCTAATTATTGAAGTTTGTAGTTGATAAAGTAATAAGAAAGATTAATGGGAGTTTGAAAAGGTTTTTTTTAAATGTTTTACACATCCCCCCTCAAATATTTATGAATAGAGGATGTGTAATGATTAAGTTATTTTCTACTGTACTGTATTATTAAATATAAACTAGTGCTAATTAATAGTGCTGATAGTATAAAGGCAATACCTGGTAAGTATAATGGAGCACTGTCTTGTGTAAAAAAATAAAAACAATAGGTGAAAATAGGAGGACCTATTATAGTTGTTAACCCGTTTAAGCTTCCCAATACTCCTTGTAGTTCTCCTTGATATTGTTGATTAAGAGATTTAGACAGCATAGATTGAAAGCCTGTCTGATGAATACTTCCCAGTAAATAAAGTGTAATTCCTATCCATAGTTGTTGTACTGATGTACTAAATCCCAATAATATTAATCCTATACAACTTACAATTAACCCAATGTAGATAAGCTTCTGATCAGATAGTTTTTTTGAAAGGTATTGGAGAAAATAGGCTTGTACTACAAAACCTATAATTCCTATTATAGTTAGAGAAAATCCTACGTGTTGTTTACTCCAATCAAATTGCATCATAGTAAAAAATGACCAAGTACTCTCCATACTGTGTGAAGCCGTTGATAATAAAAAGAATACGAAAAATAAAACTGTAAGTTCTTTAAATTGTTTAATACTTTTCAAGGTTTGTAAAGGAGAGAGGCTAGCAAAGCTAATTTGTTTTTTAGTACGCAAGTTATTTGTCTCAGGAAAGTAAAAGTATCCATAAGTGACGTTTAATAAACCTAAGATTCCTGCAAAGTAAAAGGGGTAGGTTAGGTGGTACTCTCCTAATAACCCTCCTACTAAAGGTCCAATAATAAAGCCAATATTAAACGCCGCGTTTAAATAACCAAAATATTTGGTTCTGTTAGTACTAGTTGTGATATCCGTAATTGCAGCGGAAGCTACTGCGAATGTAGCACCTGTAATACCGGCTATTAACCGACTAATAAACAACACCCAGTACTCAGTAGCTACAGCCATTATAAAGCAATCTATAGAGAATCCAAGTAAAGAAAGCAGTAATACATTTCTACGTCCATAATAATCACTTAGAATACCAAGAATAGGTGCAAATATAAATTGCATAAATGCATATGCAAGGGTAAGTATTCCGCCATACTTGGCAGCTGTACTTAAATCAGCGTTTAAGACTTTTTCTAATAATTCGGGTAATACTGGAAAGATAATACCAAATCCGGCACTGTCTAATATAATAGTGATTGTAATGAATATTACAATACTGTTTGTTTTGTTTGATGTCATGATTATATATAATAAAATTCTGATTATCCGTTTATGCACCTGTTATATTCGCAATTACTAGTCTGTCAAAGAGTTTGTCTCCAAAATACCGTCTGTTTAATTTGTAAATAAACTCGTTGAGATACAACTGTAAGTATTTCCTTTTGATTTTATGGTAGTTGCCCAGCAATGTCCGTTTTGCATTACTGATTGCGATATGCACCCATTTGAGTGTTTCCTTGGTGGTTTTGGCGTCTGATTTCTCGGTGACGTGCAATTCCACCAGATCGGAGATGTCAACGTAAGAAGTGCTTTTGTCCGAAAATACGATGGCATCATCCTCCATGCAGTCCCTGACCACGCCGTTGATTCCTTCACTTTGATGGCTATCCAGTACCCTGGCCTTGAAATAACGCACATGCTTCTCCTTTTTGCCCGTTTCGATATCTTCCAACGGGGTGCTTTCGGCCATCACCGCAACGTTCTGCTTTCCCTCGGCTCCCCGGCCACGTGTACCCTTGCCTCGCTCGATTTCCTTACTGGCCACCGAAAAGTAACCCTCATCCAGTTCTATCATCCCTTCCAGTGTATACCTTGCATCCCGGTTGCCCATCGCCCTGCGGAGTTTGTGTACCATCGCCCATACCGGTTCGTAACGCTTCAATCCTAATTGCTTCTGGAGTTCGTTGGTGGAGAATCCCTTTTTTGTGCAACTCATCAGGAACATCGTTTTGTACCACACCAGAAACGGCAGCTTGGAGCTCTCCATGATCGTACCGCTGCGCAACGAGGTGCGGAAACGGCAACCTTTGCATTCATAACTCCATTTACCCTGTAACCAATAATGGGAAGTGCCCCCGCATCGCTTGCAGACAACCCCTTCCTTATCACGCTGCTCCTTGAAATGCAAACGACAATCTTCCTCCGAACCGAAATGAGCCGTAAAACTGAATATGTTCATAATCCCTGCTTTTTGAGCGCTAATATACTAAAAATATTAGGTGTGTTTGCGGAGAATCAGATAAATTTATTTTGGATTTTTCGTATAATTCACCACAAGAAATAATATTTGTTAAATAAAGTTTATTGTCTATTATTTCGTATATCGCTTGATATCCTCTCCAACAATTTGTTGAAACCCCAATATTTTCAGAGCTTCTGAAACTTAACCCAAAAAGTTTTTCTTCATTTGGATTTTTCTTTTGTAAAAATTGTTCTAAAATTAAATTATACGTTGGTATAGTGTCACCTTTATAAATGATATAATCCGGAATTTGTGGACTTGCAAAAATTCTAATTGCAAACAAGATAATAATTAAGAAAAGTGTTTTATGCAGTACTTTCATTTGACATTTCTGCTAACGAAAAATGGTAGCCGTAGTTGCCGGATTTACAGCACTTTCGTATCAATTTAGCACTTCGGTTCGTTAAAAGCACCAAAGTATCAAGTTGGCACGAAAGCCGGCAATTATCGGCTACCATATGTTAGTGGCATTTATCATTTCATTATATTCATTTGCTTTAACGCATTTTTTGTTACATTAATTCTCGATGAAATAAAATCATCAACATTCAATCCGTCTGTCGGAATTACATTTGTTGCAAAAAAATAAACATTAGATTTTGTTTCAACATAACCAACAAACCAACCATTATATTTTTCTTCTATCGAACTTAATCCAGTCTTACCGCTTAAAATGTAATTTTCAGTTCGCTCAATTTCCATAATATTTTTGACAATCTTTATTGTCCTATCAGAAATTGGAAATTTTGAAAAATAGAATTTCCTCAAAAAGTCGATTTGTTGTTTTTGAGATATTTTTGAATTTCCTTCAAGCCAAAAATTGTCAATCGTTAAACTGTCAAAAATCATATTTTTATACTCAAATTTTTCTAAATATTCTTTCATTTTAATTGTTCCGATTTTCCTTGCAATTTCCTGATAGCAAGGAACACAGGAAATTCTAAAAGCATCTTTAAATGATAAATCTTTTTCCCAAATATCCATTTTTCTCTGCTCGCCATTCCATTTTAAAATAGTTGTATCATTTTCAATAATGCCTAATTCAACAGCAATTATAGAATTTGGAATTTTGAATGTTGATGCAGGTAATTTTCCGTTTTTAGCCCAATCAAAGTCATTTGAGTAAAAAGTATTCTTGTCGTTATCATAAATTAGAATTGAACCATTTACTTGAAAACTATCTAAAATTTTGTCAAAATCAGAAATTTCTGTTTCAATTATGTTTTTATTCGTTGTTGTGTTACAGCAAACAAATAAAAATATCATTGAAATAAAAACTACAAATAAAATATTTTTCATTTATTGTCTAATTATCGTTTGTTTTTGTTGCCACTAACGGGAAACGCATTGGCGAAGTGGCGGATAAATTGAACCGAAAGTTCAATTTAGCAGTAACGTAGCCGATGTGTTTCCACAGAAGCTAAATTATTAAAAAAAAGCTGAATGTGGAACACATTCGGCGGAATAAAAAGCACAAAAGTTGAATTTTGTACTTAACCCGCCATTTTGCCAATGCGATGTTATGTGTAGCGTAAATTCAATTAGTAAATGCAACTTTGTAGGAAGAACAGGATAGTTTTTTTTTCAGAGCGAGGGAGGAAGAATCCCCCCTTTGCTCTGATGGAAAAAAATGACTATAATTGTTCTCCGCTTAAAGTTCACATTTATGAGTCATCTAACCAGAGAGCAAAGATATACTATTGATTCCATGTTACAAAACGGCTATACCCAAAAAGATATAGCACAAGTTATAAACAAGGATAAGTCGGTTGTTTCACGTGAGATTAGTCGCAATGCCGATAAGCGAAACGGGCAATACAATGCTGATCTAGCTCATCGTAAATACCTGAAGCGTCAGGATTACAAGTACAAACCAAGGACTTTCACAGCCGAAGTAGAGCAACATATCAGAGATAAATTGCGTCTCAAATATAGTCCTGAGCAAATTGCGGGTGCTGCCAGAATCAATGGAGACAAATGTGTGTCACATGAGCGAATCTATCAGTTTATCTGGAAAGATAAGCGTGAGAAAGGGTTGCTGTATCTCGATCTGAGAAATCGGGGACGTCGCTATAAAAAGCGAAGTGTGGTTCACGATAACCGGGGAACCATCCCCAATCGTACGGATATCTCCCAAAGACCGCCTGAAGTTGAACTACGGGAACGCTTTGGTGATTTGGAAATTGACCTTATCATAGGCAAGGATCACAAAGGTGCCATCTTAACCATCAACGACAGGGCAACCGGAATAGCCAGACTCCGAAAATTAGATGGCAAGGATGCGGAACAACTCGCACTGGTTACTATTGATTGCCTGGAGGATTGGAAACCATTCCTGAAAACAATCACATCTGACAATGGAAAAGAGTTTTCGTGTCATCAGATGGTAGCCGGAGACTTGAAAATCGACTTTTTCTTTGCCAAGCCATATGCAAGCTGGCAAAGAGGTTCCAACGAAAACTATAATCGCTTGGTAAGGCAATATATACCGAAAAAAGTTGATTTCAATTATGTTACACATGAATATGTGAATTATGTGGAACAACAGATAAACAACAGGCCACGAAAAAGATTTGGATATTTATCCCCAAATCAGATATTTGATGGAATTTGGAATCTACTCGAAAAAAGCGGGTGATAACTTTTGGAGCCGTCCCATCGAGCTCGAAAAAAGTTATCCTCGATTTTTTCATCAAACATATCATTTAGTTAATAATCAATAAAGTTGCATTTTCAACTTGAATGTAGGTAGTTTTTTTGTATCTTTGTCAGATGAAATTATCAGATTAGCATATTTACTTTACGCAACGTATAGGAAGAGAATAGTTTAGTATTATTCTTCGTTTCCTTATTGTCTCTTATTGTAAATTAAATATGTTAAATAATGAAAAATTTCTTCGAAAGTCCTTTTAAAGGAAAAATAATCAAAGACCACATAACTAATCCCAATATAATTTCGGGTAAATATTCTTATTATTCTGGTTATTATCACGGTCATTCATTTGACGATTGTGCTCGTTATCTGTTTCCGGACAGGAATGATGTCGATAAACTAATTATCGGTTCTTATTGTTCAATAGGGAGCGGTGCAAGTTTCATAATGGCAGGTAATCAAGGTCATAAATATGATTGGATTTCCAGTTTTCCATTTTTTTATATGTCTGAATTTGATGTTTTCAGTAAAAGCCAAGATGGATTTCAAAAAGCAGGAGATACAGTTGTTGGGAATGATGTTTGGATTGGTAGTGAAGCTATGATAATGCCAGGAGTTCAGATAGGAGATGGAGCTGTTATTGGCAGTCGTGCTTTGGTTACAAAAGATGTTGAACCTTATTCAATTGTAGGGGGAAATCCAGCCAAATTGATAAAAAAGAGATTTAGTGATGATGACATCCAAAAATTGCAGGAAATGAAATGGTGGGAATGGGATGAAGAAACCCTTTTTGAAGCAATGCCAATTCTTTGTTCAAATAAAATCGATTTGTTGTACAAGTTTTTTAGAAAAATGAAATGATAAAAAGAAGGTTCCGAAATTCGGAGCTTTTTGTTTTAACTGCGTTTGCGGCTAAAATTACACATAACGGTTAGGGGCTTTGCGAAGGAGCGGATTAGAAAGACGAAACTTTCGACTTTGCACCAACGTTAGCAAAATCATTTTTTTATTTGCTAATTTACACTTTTCCAGCAAATAAAAAATGGTTTTGCGGATAGAAAGCTCTGATGTTGAATTAAGCACTTAACCCGCTCTTTTGCAAAACCGATGTTAGCTGCTGTACATTTTATTTAGCATTATTTCTTTTTTTAGTTTTTACATATTCTGCGTGAAGTTGTCCACAAGCCGCATCTATTTCTGAGCCGAATTGCGTCCTTCTTGTAGCGTGAACACCATTTAGGTTTAACTGGGAAACAAATTCAATTACTTTCTCTTTTGTTGGTTGCTTATAAGACGGATTTGCTCCAAAAGCATTGTTGTATCTTATAACGCTGATGTGATATAACTCTGGACGAACTCTGGACTTTACCATATCAACCAATGCGTTCAAATGTTCTTGTGTATCATTTAATCCTTCAATCAATAAGTAAGCGAGGTAAATTTTCCGTTTGTATTTTCTTACATATTCGTCAAGTATTTTGAAATTATCGTCTAAAGGAAAGCGTTTTTCTAACGGTATTAATGTTGCTCTTTGTTCCGGAAAAGGGGAATGAACTGATAAGGTAATGTTTACTTGCGGAAACCTTTTTACCAATTTTTCTAAATTCGGTGCAAACCCAACAGTTGAAACGGTAAGCCTGCGTTGTGAAAGTCCGCCATATCCTTTGGTGGTAAACGCTTCTATAGCGGTTAAAATATTTGAATTTGCAAGTGCTTCGCCCATACCCATAAATGCTATGCTGTCGGGCAACTGATTGTTCCAATGTGAATGGAATACTTGTGCACAAATTTCATCGGCAGAAAGATTTTTCATCAATCCCATAGCTGAGGTGGCACAGAATGTACAACCTAAACCGCAACCTGATTGTGACGATATACACATAGATGTCCAACCTGCACGGTAACGGGAAAGAACCGTTTCTATTTTTGCTCCGGATTGGGTTTCAAAAAGTACTTTCTCTACTTGTTCAGCCGAATGAATGATGGTTGGCTTTAGCGGTAAAGGCGTTTCTCCAAATTGGGTTTCCAATTTTTCTCTTAAACTTTTGGGAAGTTCTTTCATCTCTCTAAAATATTCTATGCCCTGTTGCAAAGCATAAACTATTTGTCGGTAACGATATTCGGGCATTTCACTTTCGTTTAAATAGCGGTGAATTTGCCATAGTATTCCTCCTGTTGGTGGATTGGGTAATGTGCCTGCTGTTAATTTATTTGTCATATTCATTCTGTTTATTGGGTTAATGAAATTGTTCGTTCTATGTTTATTTGTTCCAAAAATGTTTCATCGTGCGACACGACTACCAGCGTTCCCTGATATTCATTGATGGCTGCTGTTAGGATTTCCACATTCTGAATATCCAAGTTGTTGGTCGGTTCGTCCAAAATGATGATGTCAGGCGATTTGCTATTAATCGTTAAACAACAAAGTAGCAAACGCATTCTTTCGCCACCGCTCAACGCACTGCAAGGTTTGTCCCAATCTTCTTTGGTAAACCTTAATTCCGCAACACTATAATTTAACTTTATTTATAAGTTCCTGAGCAACAATAAGTTGCCTAGGATTTTGCCGTGTCAGATTTTTCACTTATCTTAGTGTTGCAATTAGAAAACAAGCGAAAATCGTAACAAGGCGCTGCAAAGGTACAAATAAAATTCGAAAAACTCACACCTTTTGGAGGAATTTTTTCAATCATGGAGAAATTTGACTCCATGCTTTCACCCGTTATCGACTCAACACTGGGTCAGAGATGCAGCAGTATCATCGGATATCAGTTCAGCGAGATAGTCCGTTCGCTGATGAGCGTTTATTTCTGTGGCGGCTCATGCGTGGAAGATGTAACGTCACAACTGATGCGCCATCTCTCGTATCATCCTACCCTTCGTACATGCAGCTCTGATACCATCCTCAGAGCCATCAAGGAACTGACACAGGAAAACATCTCCTATACTTCCGACCAAGGCAAGACCTATGATTTCAATACTGCAGACAAACTCAACACATTGCTTATAAACGCTTTGGTTTCTACAGGCGAGTTGAAGGAAATTGAGGAATACGATGTTGACTTTGACCATCAGTTCCTTGAAACGGAGAAGTATGATGCAAAACCGACATACAAGAAGTTCCTCGGCTACAGACCTGGCGTATATGTCATCGGTGACATGATTGTCTATGTCGAGAACAGCGATGGCAACACAAATGTGCGCTTTTATCAGGCTGAGACCCACAAGAGATTCTTTGCCCTACTGGAAGCCAACAGCATCCGTGTGAATCGCTTCAGAGCCGACTGTGGTTCGTGCTCGAAGGAAATTGTCAGTGAGATAGAGAAGCATTGCACGCACTTCTACATCCGCGCCAACAGATGCAGTTCGCTCTACGATGACTTGTTTTCACTGAGGGGATGGAAGACGGAGGAAATCAACGGCATCCAGTTTGAACTCAATTCCATTCTTGTTGAGAAATGGGAAGGCAAGTGCTATCGTCTTGTCATTCAGAGACAAAAGCGCATGGATGGAGAGCTTGACTTGTGGGAAGGTGAATACACCTACAGATGCATTCTTACCAACGATTATGACTCATCAACAAGAGACATCGTCGAATTTTACAACAAGCGTGGGGGCAAAGAGCGTATATTCGATGATATGAACAACGGATTCGGCTGGAACAGGCTCCCCAAGTCGTTCATGTCAGAGAACACCGTATTCCTTCTGCTTACGGCATTGATACACAATTTCTATAAGACCATCATGAGCAGGCTTGACACCAAGGCTTTTGGGCTCAAGAAAACGAGTCGCATAAAGGCTTTTGTCTTCAGATTCATCTCCGTACCTGCCAAGTGGATCATGACTGCAAGGCAATACGTGCTGAATATCTACACAGAGAACCGCGCTTATGCAAAACCCTTCAAAACAGAATTCGGATAAGAATCCTTTCTTTCCGGTTAGAATCTGCGTATTACCTCAAGTCGCATCGTGGGGTAAGGGGATGTTGGCTACATATTGATGTTGTGCTGTTGCTTTTTACTGAAAGCTGCTACTAACGACTCATAAATCTACCCTTAATCGTGTATTGGATGATAGTTGCGGATTTTAGGGTAAACAAAAAGCGATTTAATCGGATTTTGATTTCGTGTTCTTGTAATGCAGATACATTGAATTGTTGGGCTTGTTCGTAAACTTTTAGTTTGTTGTCAAGCAAAGAATAGTCTTGGTCTATGTAAACCGATTTGTTGTCTGCTCGGTAAATTGTTCCTGTTTGTGGTTCGATGTCGCCCAAAATGAGTTTTATCAAAGTCGTTTTTCCTGAACCATTTGTTCCTTTTAAGGCAACGCGTTCGCCACTTGTGATTTGAAAATTCAAATGGTTTTTCCAAAACGGTTGCGTGTTGTAAGCAAAATTGATGTTCGTTGCTGTAAACAAAATTTTTCCTTTGTGCAAGGCTGAATTATCAAAACCGAATTTCATTTTGTCAATGTCGGGTAGGGAAGAACGAAGTTCTTGCAAGTCTTGCGAAATACCGCCAATTTTTTCTGCGTGAACACTTTTGAGTTTTGATGTGCTGTTTTCGGCATTGTTTCGTAAAGTGTTCATCATTATTCTGGCAACACCTGCTTTTGCTTGTTTGCCTTTTCCACGATTGTCTAATCTTTGTTGTCGTTCAATCGTTTCCCGTTCTTTTTCTTTGGCTTTTCGTAACGCTTTTTCCTTGCTTTGAATGTCTTGGCTCAAAGCATTGTTTTCAATTTGCTTTTGTTCTTTGTAAAAGTCGTAATTACCGCCATAAACTTTAATTCCGTGTTTACTCAATTCGCAAACTGTATCTAACAGATTGAGTAATTTTCTATCGTGGCTTACAACAACCAAAGTGCTTTTTGTGGTTTGAATGAAGTCATACAAAAGTTGTCGGCTTGCGATGTCCAAATGATTGCTTGGCTCGTCCAATAAAATCAATTCGGGTTGATGAATGGAAATTCCTGCCAAAAAAACTTTTGTTTTTTGCCCGCCACTCAACGCTTCCATTTTTTGCGACAAGTCTAAATCGGTCAGTTGCCAATCTTGTAAAGCGTCATTACAACGGTCTTCAATTGTCCAATCGTCATTGAGTAAATTGAAATTTTCTTCACTTGTATTTCCGTTCAAAATTTCTTTTAGAGCGTTTAATTTTTTGTCAATCTTCAATGCTTCTGCAATGGTCAGATGATTAAACTGGCCGAAAATTTGTGGAACAAAATACGGCTCAGTTTCAACGCTTATTTGTCCGTTGGATGGTTGCAATTCTTTGGCGATAATTTTGAGCAAAGTTGATTTTCCTGCTCCGTTGTTGCCGATTAACGCTGTCTTTTCGTGATTGTTTACTGTCAAATTGATGTCGCTAAACAGTAAATCCTTGTTTGGGTGTGTATATGAAATGTTTTGTAGAATAAGCATAATTTTTTTGTTAAAAATGAAACAATACGACAACCACTTTGCAGTTGCTGTTATGATTTGTCTGAAAGAAATTATTTTTTACATTCTGTCTTACTTAAATTTTTGTGTCTGCAAATATACAATTTTTTTTGAGTAACGGTTTTTCCTGTATAGCAGCTAACGTTTAATTTACGCACCAAATATACAACATTCGTAAATGCAAAATTTAAAACATTCGTAAACCCGTTTTTAAATATATCCCTTTCTTTATATAAACAAATCATTATAAGCCAATTAATTTGATTATACTATTTTGTATTTGCGAATATTGCATTATCTTTGTTTCACTATTAAACTTGTAAAATATGGAAATTGACAACTTAATCACACTTTTTGAGCAAAAATTAATGATTCAGAGGTATAGCACTAGTTCTATTAAAAATTACAGCAGCTCGGTAAATAGTTTTTTGCAAGTCGCAGCGAAAAAGTTTGAGCATCCCAACCAATTAAGTGAACAAGAGATAGAAAAATATATATTATGGAAAATAGAAAAACACAAGATAAGTAGTTCCTACCAACGGATGATTGTGGCATCTATCGATAAGTTCTATAATTTAGTAATGAACCAGAATTTGCAGATAAATCATTTGTATCCCTCACGGAAAAAAGATAGTTTGCCAAAATACATAACTAAGGCTGAAGTAAAAAAAATGCTGGCATCCATCACAAATATAAAGCATAAGTGTATCATAAAATTACTGTATGGGTGTGGATTGCGACTAAGTGAGTTATTAAATTTAAAATTATCTGATATCGATTCAGAACTGATGCTAGTACACGTCAAGGATACCAAAGGAAATAAAGACCGAGTGGTAATGCTATCCACAACATTACTTGACGATCTGAGAAAATACTATAAAGACCATTATCCTAAATATTATCTTTTCGAGGGACAAAGTGGTGGGAAATATTCTTCTAAAAGTGTTCAAAATATTGTCAAAATAGCTGCAACGAAAGGAGGTATTTCAAAGCCGGTTACACCACATATCCTAAGGCATAGCTTTGCAACACACTTGCTCGAGAACGGAACAGATATAAGATATATTCAAAAGCTACTGGGGCATAATTCTGTGAAAACAACGGAGATTTATACCCATGTCACCGATGTTGCTAAATCTAAAATAAAAAGTCCGTTAGACTTTATATAACTTAATCAATGGCTATATCAGCTTTAGCATATATTTCTTACTTATTGGGTATTACGGTTCGATTTGTGCCACTGATTTCGGTCTATCTGTGCCACCCTTTTCGGTTCAAATGATGCCACTTTTTACGGTTTGATTTGTGCCACTCTGAAAGATCAAGTTATCTTACCCTTCTAATTAAAAGAAGGATAGATATGGCAAACAAACTTGATCCTATGGATATCAGACAAATTTTAAGTTTATTAAATGACGGTTTTAGCAATCGTAAAGTTGGCTCCACTCTTGGAGTATCACGTAACACGGTTAATAGTTATGTCAATCAACTCAAAGCAAGTGGACATAGTGTTTCTGAGGCTTTGTGTTTTGATGAATCTAGATTGATGGAACTTTTTCCTGATAAAAGCACTATTGATAGTGTTCGTCACAATGAGTTAATGGAGTATCTTGAGGGTGCTAATAAATCTCGTAATCACGCTGGCTTCACTTATCAATTTCATTACAATGAATATGCCAATAGTGTAAGCAATCCTTATAGCTATACTCAGTTTTTAGAGCATTATAACCGCAAGTATGCCAAAATAAAGGGTTCATTGAAGCTTGACCATATAGCTGGCCATGAGATGTTTGTTGATTTTGCAGGAAAGAAACTGGAAATAGTCGATAGGACTACTGGTCAGATAGTCCCTGTTGAAGTTTTTGTAGCTATCTTACCTAATAGTCAATACACTTATGTTGAAGCTTGTCACAGTCAAAACCGAGAGGATTTTATAAACTGCTGTCAAAATGCTTTACATTTTTATGGAGGTGTTCCTAAAGCTATCGTGTCAGATAATTTAAAGTCAGCCGTTAGTAGAGCCAGCAAATATGAGCCTCAAATTAGTCGAAGCTTCAAAGAGTTAGCCCGACACTACAACTGCGTGATTAATCCTACCCGTACCTATGCACCACAAGATAAAGCATTAGTAGAAAATGCTGTACACTTGACATATCAAAGAATATATTATCCACTTAGGGAAATGACATTTTTTTCATTAGAGGAACTTAATAAAGAGATATGGCAACTTCTTAAAACATACAACAATCTTCTTTTTAAACGTAAAAACGCAAGTAGGACAGAACTTTATCAAACAATTGAGCGTGAACATTTAAAGCCCCTACCTAGTGGGCGATATCACATAAAGGAGTATAAAAGAGCGAAAGTTCAAAAGATGGGATATGTCTTCTTCTCACCTGATAAGAGCTATTATAGCGTACCATATAGATATATAGGCAAGCAGACTCAGATACATTATACACAAAACCATGTAGAAGTCTATTATAACCATGATCGTATTGCATTACACAAGCGTAATCATACCTGTGGTAGTTACAACACAAACTCAGATCATTTAAGTAGCACACATAAAGCATATATGGACTGGAATCCTGACCACTTTAAAAATAAGGCAGCAGCTCATGGACAGAATGTTGTTAAGTGTGTAGAACAAATACTTACCTCTATGGATTATCCGGAGATAGGCTATAAGCGTGTAATCGGTCTTTTACAACTTCATAAGGCCTATGGTTCTGATAGATTGAATACTGCTTGCAGGATAGCTTTAACTGCTGATATGGTATCCTATAGTCGAATAAAGAATATACTTGAAAACAATATGGACAAAGCATTATCAGACAATATTGAGTCAGATAGAATGGACTCACACATACCTTTGCATGACAATATAAGAGGTGCAGCAAGCTATAATTAAACATACTAATCAATAAAAACTATAATTAAAATGAACAATAATCAAACTATAGAAAGATTAAAATTAATGAGGTTCGGCGCTATGGCATCATTGCATCAGCAACATATCCAAGACAATGGCATAGAGAAAATGACTGCTGACGAATATCTACCTTAGATTTTATTAAACGAAAGGAGAACATTATCATCACTGGAGCTAGTGGAACCGGAAAGAGTTATCTTGCTCAGGCATTGGGATATCAAGCCTGCTTAATGGAGAATAGAGTATTATACACCAATACAGCGAAGCTCACTGGAAGATTAAAGCTAAGCAAAGTTGATGGAACATATTTAAAAGAGTTGTCAAAGATCAGGAAGGTGGATGTGCTTATACTTGATGACTTTGGCCTACATGCTTTTGATAATCAATCCAGAGAGATATTATTAGATGTGATAGATGAACGACACAACCATGCTTCAACGATTATGTCATCCCAAATACCAGTATCAGCATGGTATGAACTAATCGGTGAACAAACAATTGCAGATGCTATTTTAGACAGAATAGTCAACTCATCGCATAGAATAAAACTAGAAGGAGAATCACTAAGAAAAGGGAAACTAAACATTAACAGATAATATTATTAACTTTGCAAGTGATCTTTCAGAAGACCTAAAGAGAGAAAAGTGAGTGGCATCATTTGAAACGAAAAGGGTGGCACAGATAGACCGAAATAACCAGTTTGGTGTCTTTTGAACAAAAATTGTATTGAGGTAATATCCCGTTACAAATTATATGATAAGACCTGAATTGATTACGTATTTATTCTTCATCATACTGTTTTTTTGTCAGTTCAAGTGCTCAACTCTTTTCCTTTTATAATGACTGCTAACGTTTCTCAGCTATACGCAGGCAGGGATTTTAACCACTGAACTTCCTACGAAGAACTGAACTTCAAATTTACCACTTTCCTGTCTTACGAAGCACGAACCCCCTGCTTGCGTATAGGTGATGTTATGCGGTCGGCTTTCATTTTCTCTTCTTTCTCGTTAATTTGTCAAGCAAAGTTACTAAATTTGCAGTCAAGCAATTTCAATTTTTGAATTATGTATTTCAGCAGACCTTGGACTTCTATCTAAGTGATAGGCAGTCCTGAATAAATTCCAATCAATCTTTTAGGGCAAGACAATCAGTCTATGCTTTGTGTGTGCTGTCATTTTTTTTGATGGCATTGCTTTGTCGTAGTTGCTCTGTCGGGTAATACTGTCTATTCACTTCTCTGTGATTTGAATTCAAGTATTCACCTGTAAGAAGTTACTAATGACAAAAAAGAAATTGCCCGTTCGTTTTACGGGTCAGCACTTTACTATTGATAAAGTGCTAATAAAAGATGCAATAAGACAAGCAAATATAAGTAATCAGGATACGGTTTTAGATATTGGGGCAGGCAAGGGGTTTCTTACTGTTCATTTATTAAAAATCGCCAACAATGTTGTTGCTATTGAAAACGACACAGCTTTGGTTGAACATTTACGAAAATTATTTTCTGATGCCCGAAATGTTCAAGTTGTCGGTTGTGATTTTAGGAATTTTGCAGTTCCGAAATTTCCTTTCAAAGTGGTGTCAAATATTCCTTATGGCATTACTTCCGATATTTTCAAAATCCTGATGTTTGAGAGTCTTGGAAATTTTCTGGGAGGTTCCATTGTCCTTCAGTTAGAACCTACACAAAAGTTATTTTCGAGGAAGCTTTACAATCCATATACCGTTTTCTATCATACTTTTTTTGATTTGAAACTTGTCTATGAGGTAGGTCCTGAAAGTTTCTTGCCACCGCCAACTGTCAAATCAGCCCTGTTAAACATTAAAAGAAAACACTTATTTTTTGATTTTAAGTTTAAAGCCAAATACTTAGCATTTATTTCCTGTCTGTTAGAGAAACCTGATTTATCTGTAAAAACAGCTTTAAAGTCGATTTTCAGGAAAAGTCAGGTCAGGTCAATTTCGGAAAAATTCGGTTTAAACCTTAATGCTCAAATTGTTTGTTTGTCTCCAAGTCAATGGGTAAACTGTTTTTTGGAAATGCTGGAAGTTGTCCCTGAAAAATTTCATCCTTCGTAGTTCAAAGTCGGGTGGTTGTCAAGATGATTTTTTTGGTTTGGTGTCGTCTTTTAAGCTGCCGCACAACGATTTATATACTAACATTATGACAATAGAAGAATTTAAAGAATACATACGTATCAATGGACGTATTGAAGGAGGTTCCGAAGCACACCTGCTGATGCATTCCATGTCACAAGACGCTTTACGCATCACTATGGAAATCAATAACAAATACCATACTCACGAGGAACTTTTGGCTCTTATATCAGAGCTGACTGGTACAGAGATAGATGAATCATTCGGTATGTTTCCTCCATTCACAACAGACTGCGGAAAGAATATGACATTTGGCAAGAATGTCTTTATCAATGCAGGATGTAAGTTCCAAGACCAAGGTGGAATTACAATTGGGGATGGAGTTCTTATCGGTCATAACGTGGTATTGGCTACCATCAATCATGATGAGCGACCATCACATCGAGGAAGCATGACTTTCAAACCTATCATTATAGGTAATAATGTCTGGATTGGAGCGAATGCTGTAATTACTCAAGGGGTAACTATTGGTGATGGTGCTATCGTTGCAGTCGGAGCAGTAGTAACACGTGATGTTGAGCCTATGACTGTCGTGGGTGGTGTTCCTGCCAAGTTCATCAAGAATATTCAGGAGGATTAGCAAATGACCTCCAAAGAATCAGCACTACTCGCACAGATGCAAGACCTTGGCTATAGCAACGGCATGATAGTTACAGCCATGCGTATTCTTGTCCAGTCAAAGGCTGCTCAAGATGATGCACTACTCTATCTTTATGACGAGCAACCATCAGAAAATCAGTTTATCGACTATATCGCTTCACTATGTGCAGGTACAAATCAAATTGAATTACCTTAAAATCAAAGACCTATGAAATTTGGAATGAGAACGCCATCTCTCAAAAAGAGTATAAGCGCACGTACAACAGGCAGGCTGAACAGAGCCGTCAAGAAAGCTATCATCCCAGGATATGGAAGAAAGGGAATGGGAATATTGCATCCCAAGAAGGCTCTGTATAATCAAGTCTATAGAAGAACCACCTTCAGTATCTTCGACTTGGCTAAAGCTGCCTCAGGTAATAAAAGAAGAAGTGCCGGCAATAGCGGATGTTGCTTGACGCTTATGTTCTGGGTCATTATAGCAAGTCTGACTTTCCTTATATATTAAGCACGTACTCATTATGAATATTGAAGACGCAAGAAGCTATGCACTAAGCCTCGATTGTACCACAGAGGATTTGTTTGCCGAGAACTGGTTATCCTACCGAGTAATGGGCAAATGGTTCATGTTGTTGCAACTCGATGCACCCGAACCAAGAGTGGCGATTAAACTACCGCCTGAAGATGGGCAAATGCTTAGAGAGCGCCATGAAGGAGTAACGGCTGCCTATCACATGAATAAGGTTCATTGGAATGACTTGTATCTGCAAAAGTTGCCAAATGAATTTATAAAAGAGCAAATATTGAATTCTTATCATACAGTTGTTAAACACTTGCCCAAAGTTTTAAGACAAGAAATCGAAAATCAGCAAAAAAATCATGATTAATCCAGTTGCCATCCGTCTTTTGAACCAGCAGCTCATCAGTCCGCAGTTCAATAATCCCACAGAAATTGTATCTCATTTGGGTGCCATGCAAGCCCAGGACTACCGCATGATGCGATGGGCAGTGGCAATGCGCACCAAGAAACCATCGGAAGAGGCTTTTAGAGAAGCCTATAACAGTGGTGAAATTATCCGAATGCATCTGCTACGCTGTACTTGGCAATTAATAACTGCAAAGGATTATGGATGGATGCTCGAACTGTGCGCTCCAAAAAGTCTATCAACATTGAACGGTTGGATGAAATCCAATAAAATCAACATACCCGAGGAGGAACTTCTTACCATGCAAAGAATCATCATAGATACCGTTGCAGACAGAAAGGATATAACCAAGGAGGATATCACAGAAGCATTCGTTCAGCATGGATTTTTAATGGATGACAATCGTATATCCTATCATATTCGTTTGGCCGAGCTTAACGGATGCCTGGTCAGTGGCAACCTTCATCCTAGTAAAGCCACTTATTGCCTTGCCGAAAACAAGATACATTCAACCACAAAGCTAAGTAGAGATGAAGCATTGTCTCTGCTTACTACCAAATATTTCCAGAGCCGTAGTCCCGCCACTTTGGAAGATTTCGTGTGGTGGTCAGGATTGAATGCAGGAGATTGTAAAAGAGGCATTCAACTGCTTGGCAGCAAGTTGTTCACTGAAACTTGGAAGGGAAGGACGTTCTATATATTGGATACCTGTCGCACCAAAGGCTTCCGTAAGGGCTGCACCCATCTTCTGCCCCCTTTTGATGAATATCTAATTGGATATAAGAGTCGAGATGTGGTTCTTGCGACCGAGCATCGTCATCATGCGCACAACAATAATGGCATCTTTTATCCCATCATAGCGAAGGATGGAGAGATTTGTGGCAACTGGTATCCGTATAAAAGTACCTTGCAGACAAAAATGTTTGAGCCAGACATCGTCATTGACTTGGAAAAATACTGGCAAGCATACCAGAAACAACAAATCAAATGGAAATAACAATATATGATGAATAAAATATTAGACCAACAAATATGTGGCAACAAATAGAATTCAGTTTAAAAGAACATCGTCGTGGTTTTCACCTTGTTACAGGTGAAATTATTGGTAAATTGCCAACACTACCCAAGGTAGGGCTGCTACATCTGTTTATCAAACATACCAGCTGTGCGCTTTCCATCAATGAAAATGCAGATCCTGATGTGCGTATAGATATGGAGAGTATCTTCAATCACCTGATAAAAGAGGGAGAACCCTATTATCAACATACGTTGGAAGGTTTGGATGATATGCCGGCTCATGCTAAATGTAGCATCATAGGACCAAGCCTGACCATCCCCATATCAAATGGCAAATTGAATTTGGGAACTTGGCAAGGCATTTACTTGTGTGAGTTTAGAGATTATGGTGGGGCTAGAAAAATCGTTGCCACTATCTCTGGTGAATAAGGATAAACCAAGGACTTAGTACCCTTATCACTTATATTCTTTTCTACGCATCTTATTATCAAAGCGTTTACGATTAGCTTCTTGCTCTTCAAGGAGCTGTCGTTTACGCTCTTCTTCAGGAATTGCTTGTTATCATCCTAGTTAATGTCTTACTTATTTCTATCCCCATACAGAGTCTTATCTTCGGCAACCATGTCAAAAGAGGAATCTTTTTCTATCTGATAGCTTGGCTTCTCCAAAGGGATTACCTTGCTATCCTTTGCGACAGCCAATAAAGGATTAAGTCGTTCCTTGAGTTTGGTGTTGCGTTTCAGAACAGTCATGTTGTGAATGGCATAAGCCAATGCCTTGGTTGAACCTATCAGCACACAGATTTTCTTAGCACGAGTAATGCCCGTATAAATGAGGTTACGTTGTAGCATCACATAGTGATTCATCAACACAGGCATCACGACAATAGGATATTCTGAACCTTGGGATTTATGAATGGTGGTCGCATATGCTAATGTCAACTCATCCAGCTCGCTCACCTCATACTCTACCAGCGTTCCGTCGAAATCTACCATCAAGGTGCGCTCTTCCATATCCACATCCTGAATATACCCCAAGTCACCATTGAACACATTCTTATCGTAATTGTTGCGAATCTGCATCACACGATCACCTTGACGGAAAGAATAACCGCCACGGTTCAAGCCTATCTTGCTTGGATTGATAGCCTCTTGCAATACGATATTCAAATTCGATGCACCTACCACACCCCGTTGCATGGGAGTCAGCACTTGTATTTTGTTGGTCGGCATACTGTAAGCCTTGGGTAAACGATTCTTTACCAACTGTACAATGTTGGTAGCCACCTGTTCTGCATCATCATTTTTGATGAAAAAGAAATCAGTATCCTTGCCATTGCTCAAATCAGGAAATGCACCCCGATTGATGGCATGGGCACTCATTACAATACGACTGGATTGCGCCTGTCGGAAGATGCGTGTCAGTCGTATAACAGGTATCTTCCGTGAATCAATGATGTCACGAAGCACATTGCCTGCACCCACACTGGGTAACTGGTCAATATCGCCCACAAACACCAAACGCATCCCCAGTGGAATTGCCTTCATAAGGTTGTTCATCAGAATGATGTCTATCATCGAACATTCATCCACTATCAACGCATCACCTTCCAACGGATTCTCATCATTGCGTTTGTAGCCATCGGCAGGATTGAACTCCAACAAACGATGAATCGTCTTGGCTTCCATGCCTGTAGCCTCACTCATGCGTTTGGCAGCACGACCTGTTGGAGCAGCCAATAGAATCTGTAATCCGGCAGTTTTCAAAGCTGCTATGATACCTTGTGTAGTGGTTGTTTTTCCTGTACCGGGGCCACCAGTGAGCACCATCACTTTAGAATCTACCGCTTGACGAATAGCAGCTATCTGCACTTCATCATATTCTATGCCGGTTTCTTTTTCAATGGCTTTCAAATTAAATTTGGGATGCTTGCCATTGTCTGATGCATTCATTAGGGCCAAAAGACGTTTGGCTGTACCACATTCAGAGTGATAAAAAGGAGGGAGATAAATAGCCTCTTGTTCCATCATCAACTTCTCTTCCCGAATCATATCAGTCATTGCCTGACGAATATTCTCTTCATCAGCCTCCAGCAACGTAATTGCAGCCTTGACCAATTGTTCTTCCTCGGCATACACATGACCCTCGTTGCTAAGTTGGTTGAGCGTATAAAGCAGTCCACTACAACAACGGCGAAGGTCGTTCTTTTCGTAACCCATCTTATTGGCAATGCCATCAGCCGTCTTAAAACCGATGCCCCAAATATCATCGGCTAATCGATAAGGATTGCCTTTTACCTTGTCGATGCTTTCCTTGCCATACTGACGATAAATCTTGGCAGCATAAGCCGTACTCACCCCATAGCCTTGCAGGAAAAGCATCACATTCTTGATATCTTTCTGCTTCTCCCAGCTCTCACGAATCTTCTCCACACGAACTTTACCGATACCAGCCACCTCATGCAGTCGCTCAATATCCGTTTCAATCACATCGATGGTCTCCAACCCAAATTTCGAAACAATCAGTTTGGCAAACTTAGGGCCGATACCTTTCACCAATCCGCTACCTAAATACTTTTCAATGCCATAGATGGTAGCCGGCATGACCTCTTCCCAGGATTGCACAACAAACTGACTACCGTATTTCTTATCTACTTTCCAATCGCCATCGCATAACAACACACTTCCCACAGGCACATCTAATAGACTGCCCACAAGGGTAACAAGGTCTTTGTAACCCTTTACATTGACCTTCATAATCGAATAACCGTTCTCGGCATTCTGATAAGTGATATGTTCTACTACACAACGGATTTTTAGCATAAGCAGATGGTTAGAGGATTATCGTTCGTGTTTATCCAAGTACTCTTCCATGGCCTCGTTCACAATGTCTTTCAAAGACTTATTCAAGTCGATAGCAAGATACTTCATACGTTTATGAATACTCTTGTTGATGATGAAGTTACAATGTACTGCCGATTCCTTTTCAGGTGCAGCTACCGATTTAGAAGAGGATGTTGATTTCTCTTCCTTTACAGAAGTGGTAGATGAAATCAATCCATTCAATCCACCCTTCATGCTGTCTTTTAATAAATCACCTTTACTCATGATTTTTATTATTTTAGTTTAAGCACTTCCTTAGCCAACTCCATGTAGTCTTTGGCTCCGTTGCTATTCTTGTTATACTCATAGATGTTCTGTCCCTTGATAGGAGCTTCTGCCAAAGCTACATTATCACGAATGAATGTTTTGAACACTTGGTCGCAGAACGAATCCCTGATAAGTTCACTCACACTCTTGTTCAACGTTTTTCTCTGGTCAAATTGGGTGACGACAATACCACCGACTTTCAAGTTAGGATTCAAGCGTTCCTGTACAATCTGTATCACATTCATAATCTTAGCCATACCACGCATTGCAAGGAATTGAGCTTGCACCGGAATGATCAGATAATCAGATGCAGTCAAAGCATTCAAGGTAAGCAAACCTAATGAGGGAGGACAATCAATGAGGACATAATCAAACTTGTCGATATTAGGAACCTTGGCTATCAAACCACGTAAAATCATTTCACGTCCGGGCTCATTGATAAGCTCTGATTCTGCTGCTGATAAATCCAGACAAGAAGGAACAAGGGTGATGCCACTCTCTGTTTCTATAAGAGGAAGAGCATATTCTCCTTTAAGTGCTCCATATACAGTTTTCTCTTCTTCAATAGAATAACCGAAAGATTCTGTTAGGTTTGCCTGACCATCTAAGTCGATGACCATAACACGCTTTTTTTTCTGTTGAAAAGCAGCTGCAAGATTGATGGTAGTGGTCGTTTTTCCAACACCACCTTTATGGTTAAGAATGGCTATAATTTTTGTCATTGTATTAAACTTTAAATTGCGTTACAAAGATACGATGAATAATTAGTATAAACGTATAATAGTGAATATATCTAAAACTATTTAAATATATTTAGTGCTTACTATGTATAGTATATGCTCATACACAATAAAATAATAAATTCAAAATGAATAATTATAAAAGTATTTACTACTTTCCTATCTCCGACAATAGATAAAGTACCTACCATCGGAGATAAAGAAAAGAGTTAAATCAAGAGAGATTACCGGTAAGAAGTTTCTTCCATTGCTCCTGGCAAAAGGCTTCATACTCGGCAGGATTTTCACCACGCTCCACCGCAATATCGATAAGCAGTCCAAAATCCTCGAAACATACATCGGTTGCAAGATGACGAATGCCATCTTCATTCCTTAGAAAAATCTCATAATAGTCTGCACCTTCATTGAGAGCCACCATCACAAAGCCAGTGAACAATCGACCTGATACGTGAAACATCAAGGTTGGCATTTCCTTGAAATTGGTTGCGATAAATCCCGAAACGCCCCACGACATAATGGTGTTGATAGGGGTTGTTCCTAATAACTGACTCTTAATGGTTTCTACTACTTCCAACAAATACTCTTTGTCCATATCAGTATATTTTTAATGTGAATAATTTATTAACTATCGAAACAGATTGATTATTGGCATACTGCTTTCACTTGCTTTACGGATGGTGTAGAATGTACCGCCTTTGTGCTTGCCATCATAGAAAGCAATCAATCCACTTGCATGAGCCAACATATAATCATTGCGTCTCAACAGACAACCATTGCTATATTTCTCACGCAACACAATCACTTCATCGGCATTCTGCAAAGCGTATTGATAACGTTTCTGCTCATACTCACTGAACTTCTCACTCTGATTACGATATGGCACAACGGCAATCAACTTTACATCCGAAAACCTACGCTTCAATGCTATCACGGCAGATGCAGCCAATAAATCGAACCCCATTGCCATGCCATTGATAAAATTACGATAACCACTTTGATAGAGTTCTATGAGGGCATTATCAACTGCAACCCTTAACTCCGGTCGCTTGTTACCAACGATGTTGCGATGTCCTGTGAATGCAACAGACTGACTTTTATTCAAAAATAATTTCTCCATACTTATGATACTTTATATGTTGTTTTACCTAAAAAGAAACCGCCTAAGACATTGGCTCCAAAAGCCTCTAACTTATTAGCGAATGTTCCAAAACTGATACCTCTTGTTATTACGTCATCGAACACTAAGCAAGACTTGTTAGCAAAGAATGGTTCGTCAAAATCCACCACTTGAACCTTGGTGATGCTCTTTTCGGTGCTATGCTCATGCACCGCCAAACGTTCGCCTTGCACACTGATATGTGGATAGCCATTGATTGCACCCGAAAGTTCGCAAACTCTTTCAGAAAAAGCCTTGTAGCGGATTTCGTTCTTCTCTGCGCTTGATGCCGGCACGCAACAAAACACAATCTCACTGACCTTGTCACCAAACTGAGCCTTCAATTCATTGGCAGCCCTCTGCGCCACCACTTCAAAGCTTTTACCATCCTTGAAGTTCCACACCAACTGACGGGCAACAATCTGCTCTGCACCAATATTCTTCTTCACCCTTACGGGATAGTATTTGAGGAAATAAACCTTCAATTTCCTAAGTTGCTTCAAAATGTTCTCATCTGTTATTGCCATATTCAAAATGAATTAGTTAAATGATTCATTTCCCTTACATTCAAGCTTTTCAACCTGACGATGGATTATTTTTCTGCTGGCAAAGTGAGTGGCAGCAATAAGGCAAAACTGAGATAGAAAATACGCTCTATAGCTTTAGCTACAGAGGAAGATTTTTGATCATCAAGCCATGGCGTGTTTTGACGTTTGACAAAGACACTCGATAACTTTGCAGAGAAATACTCCATCGCTCTGGTGAACAAGATGATCGTCTTATCACCTATAATTAGGTAATCAAGAAGGATGTAAAAGAGGAAAAAGCGAAGCTCTGTATAAAAGCTTACAAGAGGTAACAGACATTGCGTTTAGCAGTCCAAAGGATAATTATAAAAGTAACCTGCGTCCTGAAAGCAGAAAGCCCCAACTACCTAAGTAATCGGGGTTCTCTGTATGGATAAGCAAATGGATTAGAAATCACTCAAAGAGACATATTCAATCTCGTGGATGGCAATCTTTTCATCCAACTCACAATCTTCAATCAGCTTTTCGGCTTGCTTAAAGTCATAAACGATTTTGCCTGTGAGTTTTTCAAGAATCTCGGCTACCTCGTCAAAGGTGGAATAATACTCCATACCTTCATCGAAATCATCCACAATGTAACGGGATGTGAGGTAGCGTCCATCTTCATCATTGCCTTGGAAAATACCGCATCCAAGCTCTTCAGCAATGAAGAATATCTGAACGTCAAATTTATCCATCAAGGTGAAGAAGAGTTTTCGGCAGTCGGACCAAGCCGTCTCTGTCATAAGCTGGAACGAAGCTGTATCATTGGCTTCATCAATGTCCAGTTCTTCTTGTAACCACTCGATTGTACCTCTGCAAGGAATTACTTCCGTTTCTGGGTCAATCTCCAGAATGTCTTTGACAACGTACCCAAGCCAACTTGAATTTGGCAAAAAGGTAGTACCATCTTTCTCGTAACTGCGGTCTGTAGCAATCACTTTTTTGAACTTGTTGTAGAGATTTTGAACTTCAGTTCTTTTCCCTACTATCTGATAATCAGTTGAACACCAGTTTGGCATAGCGTAAAAATATTAAGTTAGACAATGAAAGGTTTTATAAAAAGCCTTCGTTTTACACTGCCACAAAAGGTGCGCTGAAAATTCTCAAGCCAAGGATTCATCGTCGTTATTTGCCTGAAATAATCACAAATAACCACCATGGTTCATTGGCAGGAATGTAGCGTACATACCTTTGCAGTGAAAAAACAGAAAGGCTTGATAAACCTTTATTGGAACCTAATAGCGCAATGCCTAACGGTATTCATTGGTAATCATAATGCCCCTATAGAAAAGGACATCCTAGTAAAGAATATATAACAGTCCAATTCTTTGGGTGGGTAGGAATATCCGTAATAGCCAAGCCAAACATAAGAGAATGGTCTTTCGTAAAGCAGACTATTGACGCAGAATAATGACGCAGTCACTATTGCCCCTATAGGCAAAGGATGAAAGACGATTCTGTTTGGCTCTTTGCAGCATAGTGTCGAAACCATGCAATAGTGGAGACTCTATGCGCAAACTATTTCAGATATTCCGGTATGGGTGAAAGTATATAAAAGAATAGAAGCAAAGCAAGTATAACAGTATTCTTCAGAAGAAGACAAGTAGTATAAAAATGGATCCGCCGGGGGCATGAATAATTCAAGCGACACGAAAGCCGCCTGAATCTAATCTTTATATTTAGAGTCTGCCCTCGTCGGCATAGCTATAGAAACTCTCATCGCTCACAATGACGTGGTCTAACAAGCGGATATTACAAGTTTTGAAAGCCTCCTTTATCTTGTTGGTCATATTGTCATCATCCATACTGGGGCGTGTGTTGCCACTTGGATGATTATGGCAAATAGCGGCACAAGTAGCATTGCAGAGAAATGCAGTCTTCAATATCAAGCGAACATCTACCAATGTAGCTGTCAAACCACCTTTGCTCAAACGTTCCACCTTAATCGGCTTGCTACCTTGATTCATATAGATAACCCAAAACTCTTCGTGGTCTAATCCATATACCTTTGGCTTCATCAGACTATAGATAGAGTTTGAACAAGTGATAGTTGATTGTTCACTCTTTTTCTCCACATTTCTTCTGAAAAGCTCAATCACATTCAGAGCCAATTTTTTCTTGGATGGTGAAAGCGAATTGATAAACTCCTCGAAAGATGGTTGCTCATTCTCCACCTGCTTGTTGGAAATATTGTAAATCAACTCATTGTCTGATAGATTGCGTAGGTCATTGTCGTAAATAGTAGTCATACTCTTGCTGTTTAATAATTTATTCTTGATTCTTGAGCCAAGGGAGAAGAGCCTTTAAAAGAAACATTTCTCCCCGTTGGCAGTTTTTTTTCATTCCGTCATCTGTCGCCAGTAGATCGTTTCGCCTTTATGTTGCCTCAGAAGGTATCCTGAGAAGTATCACAGCAAGGTTTTCCATGTAAATACTACCTGCAAGGTGGAGATTTGCATGGAAACTACGTCCGACCTTGCGGTACATCCCAGGATAAATACCTTTGCAACGATAAAGAGAAATGTACTTACGGCATCAACGACATAAAATCGGCTGACGACGGGAATCAGAGAAATGCCATGCTGTGAACAAACATTGAGAGCAGCATGTATAAGAGTAAGACAAAGAATAGGTATAACAGAATCGAATAACAATATAACAGTAACTGAGAGCGAGCAAAAAAAAAGCGACCCGAAAGCCGCTTTATCTATGGAAGAAACCAAGAACTATTTCTTGGCCTTTGAAGTCTTTGCTTCCTCTCCGGCAGGTTCTTCTTTCTCCTCGGCAGAACCGAATGAGGTGGCTACCATGATGATGCGGTTATGCTTGACACCATCCTTATCGGACCATTCTTCGGGCTTGAAGAATCCACGGCAAGTAACCATCTGGCCTTTCTTCAAGAGGTCGAAAGAGGCACTCTCATTTTTGCGCCAGGTCTCAACGGCCATAAAAGCTGATACTCTGGTGGTATCATCACCTGCTTTCTCTGTGCGGCTAACTGCCAAAGAGAATCTTGCAACACTTGCGGTAGTGAACTGACGGATTTCAGCATCCTTACCAACGAAACCTGTAACTGCGAACGAATTTTCAATCTTCTTCATATCTGTAATTTTTAGAAGTTAAACAATCAATTTTTATATTGCGAGAAGATATTGCAGTCATAGGGCAGCACCAAGGATAGCTGTGCAATACTCTTTTTATTCCGAGCATCAGAAAAAAAAGGAAGATTGTGCCAACTACGCCATTGGTCAGAATGCAATGTCCCGTAACAGCCCAAGCTGTGCTGCATTATAGCTTTGCAATCAGAAAAATGATGTAACTTCGCCGAAAAATTGGATGTGAAGCAGAGCCGAAATATCGCAGGTGGTTTTGTTAAGGAGGCTATCCGTACACGATAGCATGTGAAGCACTCCTGGCAGTAGCATAGAGAAGATAGGGAAATAAAGATACCAATGGTTCAACTTAGCCATTGAGACTGCAAAAGTAGAAGTGCCCGACCACAAAGAAAGGTCAGAACTTGTCGGATACCAAGGCTACCCGAAGAACCGATAAAGATGAATAAGTGTCAAGCACGTATCTCTTAGTAGCCATTCGAACCTACGATGATAAAAAAAGAAGAAAGGAAGCCAAGACCAAAGGCAGAAACGTTGTTTCTACTATAAAGCGGTGTCGGTCGCAAAACAGCGAGCGTAAACAATGAAAGATATAAAATGGTAGGGATACCCTATATGTGTGGGCATAAAAAAGGAAGCCTCGAAGAGTTAAATCAAGTCCAGAACTATATCCGGACTTGATTCATTTGAGCATAGCCACTAACCTACTTCACTACTGATACGATTTTCTTGTCGGGATGGCAAGTGATGGCTTAGAATCTGCCATAACCAACTATAACCATTCAGAACAAAGTCGCTGTATTTCAGCGACTTTTCTATTTTAACACTTTCCAATCCGTATTTGGAAGTAACGGTTTTTATCCATATTTTTCTATCATATTTCTACCGCGACACAAATTCACGGTTAGCCCGAATGTCACAGTGACGCATTAGTTGACGTGTGTTGACAATGGTTTACATGTGTAGACAAAAAGGGAAATTAAAAAACAAAGAAAATGATATAGAAATATGGAAGTAAAGAGAATTTGTCAATGGTGCGGAAAACCATTCATTGCACAGAAAACAACGACCTGTTATTGTAGCCCTCAATGCTCGAAGCGAGGTTACAAACATCGTATCAAGGAGCGCAAAATGGAACTGCGCCATATTCAGGAAATGCAGGAGTTGCGCTCCAGTTTGGAGAAACAAGAATATTTCACTTTTTCGCAGGCTGCCCGATTGATGGGTGTGAGTCGTCAGTACATTTATAAATTAGTCAAAGAGGATAAACTTAGAGCATCCCGAATTAGCGGAAGAATGGCTTTGGTAAGGCGTGCAGACATAGAGTTAATGCTCAAAAGCAAACCTTACGAACGACTGGTTGCGAAAAACGACTTCGACATCACCGAGTATTATACTGCTGAAGAAATTGCAGAGAAATATAAGGTCAACGCCAAATGGGTGTGGACTTACACTCGGCAACATAAAGTGCCGAAAGTGAGAATCCGCCAGTTCAACTATTACAGCAAGAAACATATCGATGCTG
>ERZ833608.50-NODE-50-length-100136-cov-94.834404_pt1 | contig 100136 bp, 70 predicted proteins | sample MGYA00519694_ERZ833608 | MGnify/ENA primary metagenome ERZ833608 (study PRJEB31850, sample SAMEA3708742) | human gut metagenome | biome: human gut; feature: human-associated habitat; material: faeces | place: China | collected 2014 ... | reverse complement strand
GGGAGTGGGAATGAAAGTTAAGAACAAGCCTTGACACAGTTTAAATTACACCCCCTGTGATGCTACCACTTATTATTCAGTCCCATTGGATTTTTGTGTTTCACGTGGTTATATTGAGATTTCAAATGAAAGAGTTATTGTTACCCCATTAGGTTTTAAGTATTATGGAGCATTGTTTTCCTTGTTTTATGCTTCATGGTAATTTGGTAAATGTTTTTATCCCGAAAATAATATTTCGGGATAAAAGTTATTTTATACCATCACGCTTATCATTCTTCTGAAGTCATAGATATGGAATTTTACTCTCCCATTTTTGAGATGGAAGGTATGGAGATAATTTCTCATTTGGGCCTTTGTGCGTTGGATAGGGCAATCATCGTCCATATAGCACTCTTGATGAGAAAGTAAATAATTATAGGCAGGAACTCCAAAATAGTCCTCGATTGTGTCAAGATGCCAATGACATATATGACCATCTTCTTGATATCCGAATAGCTCTTTAGCCTTGTATAGCCAATCCTCTATCGGTCTTCCGGTCTCTTTATCTTTGCCTGATTTGTGATAGTAATACTTGAGGCTATAAAGAATTGAAGAATAGTCTTTCAAGTTGAAGTCTTGGTATAATTCATGTTCTTCCATGTTATTAATATTTTAGTTCAAAAATGTTTTATACGAAAAAACCGCAAGCTTCTGATATTCAGTTGCTTGCGGATTTTAAAAGCGGAGAGAGAGGGATTCGAACCCCCGGTACCTCTCGGTACGACGGTTTTCAAGACCGTTGTAATCGACCACTCTACCATCTCTCCTTGCAAGATGACCAGCTTGGTTTTCTTAAGCGGTTGCAAAGGTACGACTATTTTTTCTTTCTGCCAAATATTTATGAAACTTTTTTTGATTTTTCTTTAAAAAAGTGGTTATATGTATGCTTGTAGGGCTGTTTTATAGGGTAGTTTATACAAAAACGGGGCTACCGCCGTAGCCCCCAACCTTGATAACCTTAAATCTAATACTATGAAAAACACACTGCAAAGATAAGTATTTCTTTGATACATGATGTCAGATATTCCGAAAATCTTATCTTTTGGCAGTTGTTTTGTTTATTTTTCATCTAAATATCCCTTTTCCAGAAACTCCTGCATGAGAGGATAGGCCAAAAGTTTGGCATCAGGGTGGGGGGCTCCTGTGGTGCCAAGAGCACGAAGATCGAAGAAATGACGCCAGTCGCTGATGAAAGCTGTATGCACGAGTTCGGTGTTGCAGTCGAGTGGCAGGATGGCTCGTGCCTCCTGTGGCTTGCAACCGGCATTGATCATATTCATATATGAATACTCTGCGGCGAGGTTGGCAAAGAGCCAATACTGCAGTTTGCTCCATTGCTGTGATTTGCCTTCGGCTACTTCCTGACAGAGTGAAGAGAAAGTTTCGGGCGATACTTCAGCAGTTGCGTCATCGAAGTCGGCTTGATTGGAAACCCACTCTGGCAGGTTGATGGTTATCTCGTTGCCAAACTTGTTCTTGGTGTAGTTGCAGTAGCGTGTGCTCTGCTCGGCCATGGAGTTGGCACGATGGCGATTGTATTCGCGGGTGATGGAAATCTGGGTGGTGAAATGCACGGTGATGCGCAGCTCATGTCTGCCAGCCACGTAGTCGCTGAGATACTTCAGGTCGGAGAGTGACTTGTTCTCGGCAAGAACGCGCATATTGGTTGTGATGTAATCCTTGCCCTCTATGGTGTGGCAACGGGAGAACTTGTTGGTGAGATAAAGTGGCAGCTCGCCATGATTGCACACGAGATAGACGGTGCCATGTTCGAGCATGGCGAAGTGCTCACTCTGAATCATTCGTTCAACGAAAGGCCTGGCAGAATCGTCTGTTGTATGGTCTTCACTCTTGTAGCATACTCTTCCGGCACGCTCTATCTGCTTATAGATGCCGGCTTCTCCTGCGATTTGTTCCCAAATCTCATATTGGGGTTTCTGGATTTTCATTTCTTGATGGATTTGATTGTTTTGCATGCAAAGGTACATTAAAAAGCATGGAATACCAAATTTTTTCTTTTTATTTCTTTTCCAAATGGATTTAATTGTGTAATTTTGGCGCAAATTAGAAAATATGGAAATAAAACCAATAGCACATTTTCGCTCACCTTTCAAGAGTAAGTTTGGTGTTCCCAAGCAGGCTGGACTGGTGGCAGAGTTGGAGGGAGAGGTCGTCTTTGAGCCCGAATACCGCAACGCAGATGCGCTTCGTGGCATAGAGGGTTTTGACTATCTGTGGCTGATATGGGAGTTTTCTGCCAACAGGCATGCTGCCAAGAGTCCGGTGGTTCGTCCTCCGGTATTGGGCGGCAACGAGAAGGTGGGTGTCTTTGCCACCCGCAGTCCATTTCGTCCCAACAATATCGGATTGTCTTCTGTGCGTCTGTCGCATGTGGAGTGGGAGAGTAGCCGCGGTCCTGTAATTCATGTGAAGGGTGCCGACCTGATGGACGGTACTCCTATTTATGACATCAAGCCCTATGTGGTGTATGCCGACTGTCATCCTGAGGCCCGCAGTGGCTTTGTGGATGAACGCAAGTGGAATAAGTTGCAGGTAGAAATATCTGATACAGTAAAAAACTTTCTGCTGTCTCAGGGAATGACGGAAGAAAAGATTGGAATTTTGAAAGAGGTGCTGGCGCAAGACCCTCGCCCGCATTATCAAAAAGACCCTCATAAGGTATATGGAATGCCTTATGAGGGTATGGATATTCACTTTACGGTATGTAATCAGATACTAACCGTAGTGAAGTAGTCGTTTGCTTTACTTGGCGAAGGTACTGAAGTTGACATTCTCTACCTGAATCTTGCAAGCCTTGTCGATGTCCTGAGCCTGCTTATTGTAGAAGATGTTGCAGTCTTTGATGGTGATGTCGTGGATCATACCTTCCTGTCCATGTGCCACGATTCCGTTTTTACAACCTCTAACATAAACGTTGCTGATATGGATGTCCTGGAAGTTGGGTACGAACTCAGCTTTCTGGACAACCTCCTTAGGCTGCTTGGCACCTACGTGGTTGTCCCAGTAAGTGGTCTCGAAAGTGATGGCATCGCCTGTGATGTCGGTCATATAGATATGGTCGATGAAGATGTTCTCTGTCTTTCCGCCTCGCTTGACAGCACTCTTGAAACGAAGTCCTGCGTCTGTGCCCTGGAAGGTGTTGTTGCGTACCAGGATATTCTTCATGCCACCAGAGAACTCGCTACCAATGACGAAACCGCCATGAGCGTGATATACGGTGTTGTCCTGAATGTTGATATTTTCGCAAGGACCTGCCTTGACACCGCTTTCGCCAGCTCCTCCCTTCATGCAGATACCGTCGTCGCCCGCATCAATGACGTTGTTGACGATGAGTACATCCTTACAGCTTGAGATGTCGATGGCGTCGCCGTTCTGGGCATTCCAAGGACATTTCACGGTGATGCCGTCGATGATGACATTCTGGCAACGGGTAGGGATGATGTGGAAACGAGGAGAGTTGAGCAGAGTGACACCCTGTACGAGAACGTTCTGACAGTCGGTGAAGCGGATCATGTGGTTGCGGTATTTCTCCTGCTTCTCCATCGTGGAAGCCACATTGGGCTGGTGTTTCAGATTGAAAGGATACCAGAGGTCGCCCTTAGCAGAAACACTACCTCCCATTTCCTGGAACTGTTTCCACTCCACGTCGCTAACCTTGCTGCGTTTTACAGCTCGCCACCATTCTCCGTTTCCGTCGATGGTGCCTTCACCTGTGATAGATATGTTTTTGCGCTTGCTGGCTGTGATGGCTGTTGCGGCTCTTAGTTCCTTGGCACCTGTAGTCTTGTCGACCTTGATCAGGTCGTTCTTATCCTCGGAGAACACGATGATGGCGTTCTTCTCGAGGTGCAGGTCGATGTTGTCCTTGAGTGAAATGAGTCCTGTAAGATAGATTCCTGCAGGTACATTCAGATGACCGCCGCCCTGTTTGTTGAGCTGGCTGATGGCTTTGGCAAAAGCCTCTGTGTTGAGAGTCAGTCCGTCGCCCTTTCCACCGCAGTCGAGGATGCTCACCTGATTATCCGGTATGGTGGGCAGGGTGGGTTGTGGCATCTGTACAGGCAGGTTTTGGTAATACTTGGCATAATCGTTGTTGGCTTGTACGGCTGTGACAGCGAGAAGTGCCAGTAAAGAGATGATGATTTTCTTCATATTCTTTAAAATGTTTAGTTGTTTGAATATAGTTTGTTTTGTTTGTTTCCTGATTCTTCATTATAAAAAAAAGGCGGCTCTAACCGAAGTCAGAAACCGCCAAATGAAAGGAGGAGTGGTACCACCAGGAATCGAACCGGGGACACAAGGATTTTCAGTCCTTTGCTCTACCAACTGAGCTATGGCACCATCGTTTTATTTTGCGGTTGCAAAGGTACAATATTTTCTTTGATTGAGCAAGAGAAAAGAAGATATTTTCTCTTGCTTAATGTTTATTAACTAAAGAATAGTCCACGAGGATGTCGGCAGACTCAGTCTTTCAGCGGGTTCCACCCCTGAGCTTTGAGTTCGAACTCCTGTCCATCTCGCGTGATGAGCATTCTGCCGAGGGATTCCTGTGTGATGTAGCCTATCTGCTTGATGCCTTCCATCTCTTCGATTTTGGCATGGTCGCCGATAGGTACGGTGAAGAGCAACTCGTAGTCCTCGCCTCCATTCATGGCGCAGGTGGTGAGGTTCATGTTGAATTCCTCTGCCATGACTGCCGTCTGGTAGTCGATAGGGATGTTCTTCTCGTAGATGCGGCAACCGCAATGACTCTGCTGACAGATGTGCATCAACTCGCTGCTCAGTCCGTCGCTCACGTCCATCATGGCTGTAGGCCGTATGCCTGCCTCGCGCAACTGGGCTATGATGTCACCTCTTGCCTCAGGCTGCAGCTGGCGTTGCAGCAGATATTCCTTGCCCGAGAAGTCGGGCTGGAAGTTACGCATGCCTGCCAACTCCTGGTTGAGTGCAGCCAACTTCTGAGTCTCGCCGGCAGCCTTGGCTTGTGCCATCTTCTTGCGGATGTCTTCCACCTGTCCATAATATACGGCTTTCTCACGTTCCAGAAGCTGCAGACCCATGTAGGCTCCGCCCAAATCACCCGACACACAGATGATGTCGGTGTCTTTGGCTCCATGTCGGTAGACAATGTCTTCTTTTGCAGCCTCGCCAATGCAGGTGATGCTGATAGCAAGTCCTGTAAGCGATGAGGTTGTGTCGCCTCCGACAATGTCTACGCCAAACTTATCGCATGCCATGCGCAAGCCTTTGTAGAATTCGTCCATGTCCTCTACCGAGAAACGCTTGCTCAGGGCGATGCTTACTGTCATTTGCCGTGGTGTACCGTTCATGGCGAAGATGTCGCTGATGTTGACCATGGCACTCTTGTATCCCAAGTGCTGCAGGTCGATGTAGGTTAGGTCGAAGTGTACTCCCTCCATCAGCATGTCGGTCGTGACGAGAACTTCCTTGTCGGGATAGTGCATCACGGCGCAATCGTCTCCTACGCCATAAACGGTAGAAGCATTTTTGTTTTCGTGTCCTTTTGTGAGATGGTCGATAAGACCAAACTCACCCAATTTTGCGATGTCCAATTTGTTATAAGAATTTGAATTTAGCAAGTTCTGAAGTTGTTAAGACCGGCGAATCATCTCGCGCATGATCTCTGTCATCTTAGGCTGTGCGGCGTTGGCAGCTTTCTGAACCTCCTCGTGGCTGACCTCTACCGGTACGTCGAAGCCTCCCAGGTCGGTGATGATGCTGATGCCGAATACCTTGATGCCACTATGGCGAGCCACGATGACCTCGGGTACGGTACTCATGCCTACTGCGTCGCCTCCCAACAGTCGGTACATGCGATACTCGGCAGGAGTCTCGAAGGTAGGACCCTGTACGCCTACGTATACTCCGTGCTTCAGGTCGATGCCCTTCTCCTGGGCTATGCTGTCAGCCAAGTCGCGCAGACTCTTGTCGTAAGCCTCGTGCATGTCGGGGAATCGAGGACCTGTGGGGAAGTTCTTGCCACGAAGCGGATGCTCGGGGAAGAAGTTGATATGGTCGTCGATCACCATCAGGTCGCCTATCTGGAAGGTTTCGTTCATGCCACCAGAGGCGTTGCTGACGAAGAGGGTCTCGATGCCCAGCTCGTACATTACACGCTCGGGGAATGTCACCTCTTTCATGTTGTAACCCTCATAGAAGTGGAAACGTCCCTCCATCGCCATGATGTCCTTGCCGCCCAGCTTGCCGAAGATCAGTTTGCCGGCATGGCCTTCTACGGTTGAGACAGGGAAGTTGGGTATCTCACTATATGGAAAAGCATAGCTGTCAGTTATTTCTGAAGCTAATTGTCCGAGTCCCGTTCCCAGAATGATGGCGGTCTTTGGACTTGTGGTCATCCTTTCTTTTAGCCAGGATGCTGTTTCTTGAATTTTTTCGTACATAGCTTATGATTTTTTCGTTAAAGTTTTCTTCTTGATCGAGCATGAAGCTTACCTTGATGGGCAGCGCATAGATGCTTTGTCTTACGGGTTCGCTCAGTCCTTCGGCTTCCTTCAGTCGCACGGCATCCTTCTCAGTCGTGATGATGATGCGTGGCTCGGGCATCGACTCGAAGGTGTCGTTGATGAGTTCGATGTCGCGTGGCTTGAACTGATGATGGTCGCCAAACGACAGGCTTCTGATGTCGCCTACATGGGGCTTGAGGTCGTGCTCCATCTGTTTGGGCGATGCGATGCCTGTGAGGAGCATGACGTGCTGCTGCTTCAGCTCATGGAGTGGGAGTGTCTTGTCGCAGAAGAGGCCCTTGGCATCGTCGTAGTCGATACACGTGAAGTAGAGCTTCTGGAAAGGATAGAGACTCATGGCTTTGGTGAGCACACGGAACTCCATGGGACGAAGGTCTTTAGGACACTTGGTCACGATGACGATGTCGGCACGGTTCTTTCCGCTTAATGGCTCGCGTAGTCTTCCTGCCGGCAGCATCTTGTCGTAGATGATGAGTCGATGGTAGTCCACCAAGAGGATGTTGATGCCCGGTTTCACATATCTGTGCTGGAAGGCATCGTCGAGCAATACCACGTCCACATCCTTTGTCTCTTCGTCAGACTGCAGTCGCTCTATTCCTCTGACTCGCTTGGCGTCTACTGCCACATAGATGTCGGGGAACTTCTGGTGCATCTGGAAAGGCTCGTCGCCTATTTCGGGCATCGTGGTTTCCTCGGTTGCCAATACATAACCGCTGCTTTTGCGCTTGTATCCACGTGAGAGTACGGCAATCTTCATCTTGTCGTGCAACAAGCGGATGAGGTATTCCACATGCGGAGTCTTACCCGACCCGCCTACCGTGATGTTGCCTACGGATATGACAGGTAGGCTGAAAGTCTTGCTTCGCTTGATGCCTACATCGAAGAGCCAGTTGCGAAGGCGGACTGCCATACCGTATAGCCAGCTCAGCGGGGTGAGCCATTCGTTTATCTTGATAAGATCTCCTTCTGTTCTCATTTTTATTATTTTCACCTTATTATATATAGGTACATCTTGTCACAATAGATGACTGCACTTGGTCATAATAGATGACCGCGCCTGGTCACAATAGATGCCTAAACCTTATTATATATGGGCGGTTGTTATCTGATGTTGAGTACGTAGGGCAGCGAAGCCTGTACGGGCTCGTGCTCGTTGATGTGGCGCAACCACATGAATGGTGTGTACATGTCGCCCAAGGTGAGGCGCAACTGCTCGTCGAGATAGTTGCCGCTTCCTGTTTCTACATTGTTGAGCAACTGATCCATCCAGCTGGCTGGCAATGGATATTCATCGGTGTGATAATCCTTGACCTTAGCCAACTGGGCAGCCTTGGCTACAGCATCGTCCAGTCCCCCCAAGCCGTCGACCAGCTTGATGTTCTTGGCATCCGAACCGAGCCAAACTCGTCCTTGCGCTATCTTCTCCACCTCGTCGACAGACATCTTTCTGCCGTCAGCCACACGTTTGCGGAAAAGCGTGTAGCCACGGTTGACGTATGCCTGCAGGTAGCTCAGCTCTTCGGGAGTGAATGGACGGGCCATCAAAGCTCCCTGATAGCCGCTGTTGCGGTTGGTCTTCACCTCGTCGAACTTGACTCCCAGCTTCTGAGTGATGAGTCCGCTCATGTCGGGGAAGGCTCCGAAGATGCCGATGCTTCCAGTCAGAGTGGTAGGCTGAGCCATGATGTAGCGTGCGCCCATGCTCATATAGTATGCTCCCGATGCAGCCATTCCGCCCATCGAAACCACCACGGGTTTCTTCTTGTTAAGCTGGCTCACAGCTCTCCATATCTGTTCGGAGGCATAGGCGTCGCCGCCTCCCGAATTGATTCTGATTACTACAGCCTTTACGTCCTCGTCTTTGGCAAGGTCGTTCAGGTCGGAAATCACGTTGCTGCTCACAATCTGCTGTTCGCCACCCCACAGACTTGTTGTAGCCTGGCTGGTAATGCCTCCCTGGCAGTAGTAGACGGCGATGGTGCTTCCGTTGCATTTGTCCTCTACGGCGACATTCACCTCGCTCATGCTTGCCTGTCGGATGCGCTTGGTGTCCTTGATGCCAAGCTGCTTCTTCACGATGTTCTTTATCTCGTCGTAATAGCAGAAACCGTCCACCATCTTGTGCGTCTTCAGCAGTTTGCTGTCTTCGAAGGCCACGAAGCCGTCGGCATAATGGTTGAGCGAGTCTTTGTTGATACCACGGCTCTTGGACACGTCGCTAAGCATCTGCTGCCACAATCCGTTGATGTAGCGCGAAACCTGCTCGCGGTTGGCATCGCTCATCTTGTCTTCAGTATATTGTTCGGTGAAACTCTTGAATTTTCCCACCTTCACTACCGTGTACTTGACGCCAAACTTGGCGTAGAGGTCTTTCAGGAACATGGGCTGAGAAGCCAGTCCGTGCCAGTCGACCGATCCTTCAGGATTGATGTACAGTTTGTTGGCCACAGAGGCGAGGTAATAGCATCCTTGCGTCATGGCGTCGCCATAGGCGATGATCCACTTGCCGCTCTTCTTGAAATCCTCGAGTGCCTTGCGTATTTCCTGTAAGGTGGCATAGTCGGTGATGAGTGCGCCTGGTTCTAAGTAGATGCCTTTTATCTTGTCCTCGTTCTTAGCCTTCTTGATGGCAGAGAGAATCTCGTTCAGCCCTAACTGATTGAAAGAGTTGCCCGTGATTTGTCCCATCACGTCCTCCTGTCCCTGCTCGTTGATGGTGCCTTGCAGCTTCATGACCATGACAGAATTGTCACGCAACGAAGGTCTGTCGCCACTCATCAGCATGCCTATCAGGCTGATGAAGGTAAAGATGCCCATGATAATACCAAAGGCGAAAATGCCCACAACGGTGGCTGCCACGCTCTTGAAAAACTGTTTCATAATGCGCTGAATTTATGTTGATTGTTTGTTTATTGTGCAAATTTAGCAAAAAAGCTACAATTACCAAACTTATTTGTGCAAAAAAGCAATAATTTAGACGAAATAGCATCTTGTATTCGGATAAAATGCTTATCTTTGCAGAAGATTGCCGCATCTCAGCAATATGAAAGCAAACATCGCGGAACTAATGATTAGAAAATATTAAAAACCTGAAGTTTCTCATGTGGTTTAAGTACGGGCTGAAAGCCCAAAAGCTCTTAGCCCAGGGCAATGGACGCAAGTAGCACGCCCTGAAGGGGCAGAAGCTCTTAGCCCAGGGCATCGCCCTGGGTATAATGGCAATCAGCAAGGCGCCCTGTAAGGGCAAAAGCTTTGTATATTGCCAGGTATTTGAAAGCTTTTGCCCTTACAGGGCGACAGGTTTGCGTCCATAAACACCCAGGGCGATGCCCTGGGCTAAGAGCTTCTGCCCTTTCAGGGCGTGTGGAGCTTACATGCGAAAATTGAGTTAAAAACTATTCAAAACAAATAACAATTAACTGAATCAACAAACATTATGGAAAGAACGTGGAGATGGTTTGGTAAGAACGACAAGATTACCTTAGCCATGTTGAAAGAAATTGGTGTGGAAGGCATTGTTACAGCCTTGCACGATGTACCTAATGGTGAGGTGTGGACCCGCGAGAAGATCCGCGACCTGAAGGAGTACATCGAAAGTTACGGAATGAGATGGAGCGTAGTAGAGTCTCTGCCTGTGGTAGAGAGCATCAAGTATGCCGGTGCCGACAGAGATGAGCAGATAGAGCGATATAAGGAAAGTCTGAGAAACCTCTCGCTTGAGGGTATTCATACCATCTGCTACAACTTCATGCCTGTGCTTGACTGGGCACGTACCGACTTGTTCCACGACAACCCCAACGGCAGTACCAACTTGTACTTCTCGTTCCCACAGTTTGCTTACTTCGATATTCATATCTTGAAGCGCGAGGGTGCTGAGGCCGACTGGCAGGCAAAGGGTCAGGCCATGGGCCGTGACATCCTGAAGGAGGTGGAAGAACTGAAGAACAAGATGACTCCTGAAGACGATCATAAACTGGTGGAGAACATTATCGTGAAGACTCAGGGCTTCGTGAGTGGAAATATCAAGGAGGACGACGAACATCCGGTAGAGTTGTTCCGTCAGTTGCTCGATCTGTATAAGGGAATCTCAAAGGAGCAGTTGCGTGAGAACATGCGCTACTTCCTCAATGCCATCATGCCTACTTGCGAGGAGTGCGACATGTATATGTGTGTTCATCCTGACGATCCTCCATTCCCAATCCTCGGCTTGCCACGTATCGTGACTTGCGATGAGGACATCAACTGGTTCCTCAAGGCTGTCGACAACAAGCACAATGGTCTTACCTTCTGTGCAGGCTCTCTATCGGCTGGCAGTCACAACAATGTGGTAGAGTTGGCTCGTAAGTATGCCGACCGTACATGGTTCGTGCACATGCGCTCTTGCCATATCTTTGAGAATGGCGACTTTACTGAGGCAAGTCATCTGGGTGGACGTGCTGACCTCATAGAGTTGGCACGCATCTTCGAGAAGGTGAATCCCAACCTGCCTATGCGCGTAGACCATGGTATGTGTATGCTCGGCGACGAGAACCGTGGTTATAATGCCGGTTACAGTTTCTTGGGACGTATGTTCGCCATGGGACAGGTGCAGGGTATTCTTGCCACAGTAGACCGTGAGCTGGGCATTGAGTATCATCAGCCTGGTTTCTTTGATTAAAAGACAGAAAACGATTTTGCCAGTTGGAGAATTTGACAAGCCCAACTGGCTTTTTAATAAAAACAAACACATCAACCTAAAAATGTAATTATGAAGAAGATTTTATTGTCTATGGCCTGTCTGATGGCTGTGCTTGCCTTGTCAGCCCAGTCGACAGCTAAAAAGTTCGTACTCAACCTCACGGCTGACGGTGAGAGTAATCTGACCTGCTATTTGCCCCAAAACCCTTCGGGCAGAGCTGTCGTCGACTGTCCTGGTGGAGGCTATTCTCATCTGGCCCTCAATCATGAGGGATACGACTGGGCTGAGTATTTCAACAAGCAGGGCATAGCTTTTTTTGTGCTGAAATACCGTATGCCGCATGGCAGACATACTGTGCCCATGGAAGATGCCTGCAAGGCGATGCGCACCGTGCGCGACAGCGCCTCTGTCTGGAACATCAACCGTGAGGATGTGGGTATTATGGGCTTCTCGGCTGGAGGTCATCTGGCTTCTTCCGTCAGCACTCTGGCAGAATACGATGCTCGCCCCAACTTCTCCATCTTGTTCTATCCTGTCATCTCGATGAAACCAAAGAAGGGACATGGGGGCTCCAGCTATAATCTCTTGGGCGAAGAGGGAGTGAAGGACGAGAAACTCGTAGACCACTACTCAACCGAGAAACAGGTTCGCCGTCATCTCACACCTCGTGCCATCATCCTCTTGGCCAACGATGATGGGGCTGTTCCTCCTGTAACCAATGGCGTGGCCTATTATTCCCGTATGCGTCAGGTAGGAAACGAGTGTTCCATGTGCATTTATCCTACAGGCGGACATGGTTTCGGTTTCCGCAGCACTTGGGCCTATCACGATCAGATGTTGAGTGACCTTACCCGTTGGCTCGACAGCTTCAAGGCGCCTCGTAAGGACGCCATACGTGTGGCATGTATCGGCAACTCCATTACCGATGGTTCCGGCATCGATATGGCTACACAGAAAGGTTATCCTGCCATCTTGCAAAATAAGTTGGGCGATGGATATGAGGTGAAGAACTATGGTCTCAGCGCGCGTACCTTATTATGTAAGGGGGACGTGCCCTATATGAAAGAGATGGGCTGGCGCGACGCCTTGACTTTCCAGCCTAATATCGTTGTCATCAAGTTGGGCACCAATGACAGTAAGACCCACAACTGGGTACACAAGGCCGAGTTTGGAAAGGATTTGCAGACGATGGTCGATTCGCTCAAGGCACTGCCCTCTAAGCCAAAGATTTATCTCTGTTCGCCTATTCCTGCCTTCAAGCCCTCATGGACCATTAACGACAGTGTGATAGTAAACGGTGAAATCCCTGTCATCAAGAAGGTGGCAAAGAAGAATAAGTGCGGGTTTATCGACTTGCATTCGAAGTACACCTTTGCCGACCTGATGCTCGACGATGGCATTCATCCCAATGGAAAGGGAGCTGTGAAGATGGCGGAAATCATCTACGAGGCAATATCCGAAAAGAAATAAACAACATGATGCTTGCCTGCGCCAGGCATCATGATGAACCCCTTTTGGCAGACGTGACTGACAATTTTGTCAGTTTCGTCTGCCTTTTGTTTCTTTGGCACGTTTTTGGCATAAGTCGAAATTGACAAGGCAAAGACTCTTGCAGGGTTTTTGCCATCAAACAACAAAATAACAATTAAAAAATATAGAATCATGAACATTAAACCATTAGCAGACAGAGTGCTGGTACTTCCTGCACCAGCCGAGGAAAAAGTAGGTGGAATCATTATTCCTGATACAGCAAAGGAAAAACCACAGCGTGGTAAGGTTGTTGCCACAGGAAAGGGAACCAAGGATGAGGAGATGATTCTCAAAGAGGGTGACACCGTTCTTTATGGCAAGTATGCCGGTACCGAGATCGAGTTTGATGGTACTAAATATATGATGATGCGCCAGAGCGATGTTCTCGCTGTGGTGGAAGAGTAGTTTTAAAGGTAAAAAAGTAAAAAGGCTTTTTAAAAGTAAAAAGGTAAAAAAGTAAAAAGGTTAAAAACTTTTTGCTGATATTAAAATATTCTTAGAAAGAAAATATTATGGCTAAAGATATTAAATACAATATGGATGCTCGCGACCTCTTGAAGAAGGGTGTCGATCAGTTGGCTAACGCAGTAAAGGTAACTCTTGGTCCTAAGGGCCGCAACGTGGTAATCGAAAAGAAGTTTGGTGCTCCTCAGATTACCAAGGATGGTGTTACCGTAGCCAAGGAAGTGGAATTGGAGGATAAGTTTGAGAATACTGGTGCTCAGCTCGTTAAGAGTGTTGCCAGCAAGACTGGTGATGACGCAGGTGACGGTACAACAACAGCTACCATCCTGACTCAGGCCATCGTTACTGAGGGCTTGAAGAACGTTACTGCCGGTGCCAATCCTATGGACTTGAAGCGTGGTATCGACAAGGCTGTGGCTGCTGTCGTTGCCTTCATCAAGGACCATGCAGAGCAGGTAGATGACAACTACGACAAGATAGAGCAGGTGGCTACCGTCTCTGCCAATAATGATGCTGAGATCGGTAAGCTGTTGGCTGACGCTATGCGCAAGGTCTCTAAGGATGGTGTCATCACCATTGAGGAGAGCAAGAGTCGTGACACCAACATCGGTGTGGTAGAAGGTATGCAGTTCGACCGTGGTTACTTGAGCGGTTACTTCATGACCGATGCCGACAAGATGGAGTGTGTGATGGATAATCCATACATCCTGCTTTACGATAAGAAGATTTCCAACCTCAAGGAGTTCTTGCCAATCCTTCAGCCTGCTGCCGAGAGCGGTCGCCCATTGTTGGTCATCGCTGAGGACGTAGACTCTGAGGCTCTGACTACTTTGGTAGTCAATCGTTTGCGTGGTGGCTTGAAAATCTGTGCTGTCAAGGCTCCTGGCTTCGGCGACCGTCGTAAGGCTATGCTCGAAGATATCGCTATCCTGACAGGTGGTGTGGTTATCTCTGAGGAGAAGGGCCTGAAGTTGGAGCAGGCTACTCTTGATATGTTGGGTTCTGCCGACAAGGTAACTGTCAACAAGGACAATACAACTATCGTGAATGGTCATGGCGAGAAGGCCAACATTCAGGACCGTGTGGCTCAGATCAAGAATGAGATCGAGAATACCAAGTCTTCTTACGACAAGGAGAAACTTCAGGAGCGTTTGGCTAAGCTCGCCGGTGGTGTGGCTGTCCTCTATGTAGGTGCCAACTCTGAGGTTGAGATGAAGGAGAAGAAGGACCGTGTTGACGATGCACTCTGTGCTACTCGTGCAGCTATCGAGGAAGGTATCGTAGCTGGTGGCGGTACAACTTATATCCGTGCTCTTGAGGCATTGAAGGATATGAAGGGTGACAATGCCGACGAGACAACAGGTATCCGCATCGTAGAACGTGCCATCGAGGAACCTCTTCGCCAGATAGTAGCCAACGCAGGTGGCGAGGGCTCAGTAGTAGTCAATAAGGTACGCGAGGGCGAAGGCGACTTCGGATATAATGCCCGCAAGGATGTTTACGAGGATATGCGTCAGGCCGGTATCGTTGATCCTGCCAAGGTTGAGCGCGTAGCTCTTGAGAACGCTGCCTCTATCGCTGGCCTCTTCCTTACTACAGAGTGTGTATTGGTGGACAAACCAGAACCTGCTCCTGCTGCACCAGCAGCTGCTCCAGGAATGGGCGGTATGATGTAATAAATGTAATGTAAAGATATCAAAATGGGGGCTACTCTACAGAGTAGTCCCTTTTTATATGTTTTTTACTATAAAATCTTGCAAATTTTAGCAAAAAAGCTTGGTGCGTATTTGCTTTTTTTGTAACTTTGCAACGTAGAAAAATGAAAAAGACGGCTTTAGCCGCTAAAGATATTTTTTTGATTTGTTTTAGTAGATTAGTTTTTAAGTAGTTTGTTTTTGAAAATCGGTTGTCGTGAGACATCCGATTTTTTTTGTCTTTTTCTCTTTGTAGTTTCATCCTATTGTGTTATCTTTGCAGCATGAAAATGAATTTTGACAGAAAAAAAGCATTGGTCTTCCTGATTGTTATCGGTGGACTGATTTATATTACCAAGGTAGGGTTGGGAATGACGGCGCTCAATTCTTTCCTTGCTACACTTGGTGTGTTGCTCATCTTGTTTGTGGGCGATAACTTCGCTCAGCAGATAGATAACTGGCTGAAACGTCGAAAGATGAATCAGGAAAACGAAGAATAGTAGATTTTTAAATGAAGTAAAGAGTGGAACAGTTAGTCAACCTTTATAGTTCTTGGGCAGGCGAGGAGCCTGCAAGTGTGGTCAAGTTGCCTGGTCAGGGAAGCAACAGGCAGTATTTCCGATTTGTCAAGCAGGACGGCAGCAGCGTCATTGGTGTCATCGGAACGAGTCGAGATGAGAATCATGCTTTCATCTATATGTCACGTCACTTTACGCTCCGAAAGTTGCCTGTGCCTAAGGTCCTGGCTGTCAGCGATGATGAGTCGCGCTATCTGCAGACCGACTTGGGCGATGTGTCGCTCTTTGATGCCATCAAGGGTGGACGTGAAGCTGGCGGAAGATACAACCAGAAGGAAAAGGAACTTCTGAAGAGAACCATTCGTGAGTTGCCCAACATTCAGCTCCGAGGAGCACGTGGAATGGATTGGAACAACTGCTATCCTCAGCCCGAGTTTGATATCGACAGCGTACTTTTCGACTTGAATTACTTCAAGTACTGTTTCCTGAAACCCACCGACCTTGATTTCCATGAGTTGAAGTTGGAAGCTAATTTCCGCCTTTTTGCCAAAGATCTGACTTCCGAACAGATGGACTGTTTCCTGTATCGAGATTTCCAGGCTCGCAACATAATGCTTGACGAAAATGGCAATCCGTACTTTATTGATTTCCAGGGTGGGCGTAAAGGACCTTTCTATTACGATTTGGCTTCTTTCCTCTGGCAGGCATCGGCAAAGTATCCTTTCAAGTTGCGACGTGAACTCGTATGGGAATATTACCAGTCGCTGAAGAACTATACTGAGGTTCCTTCTGTCCGTCATTTTGTCAACCGTCTGAGTCTTTTTGTCCTCTTCCGTACGTTGCAGGTATTGGGTGCCTATGGTTTCCGTGGATACTTTGAGCGCAAGAAGCATTTCCTTGACAGTATTCCTCCTGCCATTCAGAATCTTCGTGACCTGCTGAAAATGGGCGATAAGGTGTTCCCTTATCCTTATATGATGGATATGCTTCGCCGCCTTACCGAGCTGCCGCAGTTTACCCGCATAGAGAAGTCGGCTGTCAACCGTGCTGATGGTTATCGCACAGCCGATACCAATATCTACACTTCGCATCCGCAGGATGGTCCTGCCACCTTCTCCAAGTATGATGGCAAGGGACCTTTGGTGGTAAGGGTGTTCAGCTTCTCCTATAGGAAAGGTATTCCCGAAGACCCATCAGGCAATGGAGGCGGTTATGTCTTCGATTGTCGCAGCACCCATAACCCCGGCCGATACGAGCCATACAAGAAACTGACGGGTCTCGACGAGCCAGTCATCCGATTCTTGGAGGATGATGGCGAGATACTGACCTTCCTCGATAGTGTTTATCGCCTTGCCGACCATCATGTCAACCGATATATTCAGCGAGGCTTCACCTCTCTGATGTTCTGCTTCGGCTGTACAGGCGGTCAGCACCGTAGTGTCTATTCAGCCCAGCATCTTGCCGAGCATATTCATGAGAAGTTCGGTGTTGAGGTGAGAATCTGTCATCGCGAACAGCAGATAGAGCAAGTGCTTCCTGCAGAATAAGTTTTTCTTTTGTAATCAATTAATGGCGTGCAAATTTGGCTATTTCGTAAAAAGTTAGTAAATTTGCACGCACATTAATAGATAGCTATAATGATGCAAGCAATGATTTTCGCTGCAGGTCTGGGCACTCGCCTCAAGCCACTTACCGACCGCATTCCGAAAGCTTTGGTAAGTGTGGGAGGAGAACCTTTGCTCAAACGTGTCATCTTTCGGTTGAAAGATGCTGGTTTCACTCGCATTGTAGTGAACGTTCATCATTTTTCCAGTCAGATTATTGATTACCTACGCGATAACGACAACTTCGGTATGGATATCCGTATCAGCGACGAGACGGACAAACTGCTCGAGACAGGTGGAGGTATCAGAAAGGCATGGCCGCTCTTCGATGCGAATGAGCCCGTCCTTATTCACAATGTGGATATATTGAGCAATGTGGATTTGGGAAAGTTCTATCAGATAGAGACGAAGGACCTTACAGAAGAGTCGCAGGAAGCCTCACCGGAGGAAAAGCCTCTTGCAGCCCGCCTGTTGGTGAGCGAACGCAAGACAAAACGTTATCTTCTCTTCGATGACAGTATGCGGTTGGTGGGGTGGACGAACATCGAGACTGGCGAGGTGAAGAGCCCTTATCCTCATCTCGATCCTGCCAAGTGTAAGATGTATGCCTTCTCGGGCATCCACATGGTAGCACCATCCATCTTCCCGCTGATGGAGGAAGAACCAGACAAATTCCCCATCATGGATTTCTATCTGAAGCATTGCGACAAAGTACGCATTGAGGGATATGTGAAGAACGACCTCAGGCTGATGGATGTGGGAAAGCAGGAAACGCTGAAAGAGGCAGAGGCGTTTTTATGTCAATGTTAAAAATTTAAAGTTTAATATATTATGCAACAGAAGATTATTATTTTGGATTTCGGTTCACAGACCACACAGCTGATAGGCCGTCGTGTACGTGAGCTTGATACCTTCTGCGAGATTATGCCTTACAACAAGTTTCCTAAGGACGACCCATCTGTGATTGGTGTCATCCTGAGCGGTAGTCCTTACTCCGTTCATGATCAGGAAGCTTTCAAGGTAGATCTGAGCCAGTTTATTGGTCGCATTCCTGTGCTCGGCATTTGCTATGGCGCTCAGTATCTCTCTTATGCCCAGGGTGGAAAGGTAGAGGCTGCTGACAGCCGTGAGTATGGCCGTGCCAACTTGGAGCAGTTTGATGCCACCAATCCTCTTTTCAAGGGATTTGTAGAGAACTCTCAGGTTTGGATGAGTCATGGTGATACCATCACAGCCATCCCTGAGGATTATAAGTGCATCGCTTCTACAGCGAATGTCAAGTTTGCAGCATATGCTTCTACCAAGCAGCCTGTATGGGCTGTTCAGTTCCATCCAGAGGTGTTCCACTCTTTGCAGGGTACACAGTTGCTGAAGAACTTTGTGGTAGATATCTGTGGCAGCAAGCAGGACTGGAGTGCTGACTCTTTCGTAGAGACTACAGTGGCAGAGCTGAAGGCACAGCTGGGTGATGACAAGGTGATCCTTGGCCTTTCTGGTGGTGTCGACTCCAGTGTGGCTGCCGTTCTTTTGAACAAGGCCATTGGCAAGAATCTTACTTGTATCTTCGTAGATCACGGTATGCTTCGCAAGAACGAGTTCCGTGATGTGATGGAGGATTACAAGTGCTTGGGTCTGAACGTGATTGGTGTGGATGCATCCGAGAAGTTCTTTGCCGACCTGGCTGGTGTGACCGATCCTGAGCAGAAGCGCAAGATTATAGGCCGCGACTTTGTGGAGGTATTCAATGCTGAGGCTAAGAAGCAGACCGGAGCCAAGTGGTTGGCACAGGGAACTATCTATCCCGACCGTATCGAGAGCTTGAATATTACAGGTAAGGTCATCAAGAGCCATCACAATGTGGGTGGTCTTCCTAAGGAGATGAACCTTCAGTTGTGCGAGCCATTGAAGTGGTTGTTCAAGGATGAGGTTCGTCGTGTAGGCCGATCTATGGGAATGCCTGAGCATCTGATTACCCGTCATCCTTTCCCAGGTCCTGGTTTGGCAGTACGTATTCTGGGTGATATTACTCCCGAGAAGGTGCGTATTCTTCAGGATGCCGATGATATCTATATCCGCGGCTTGCGTGAGTACAAGGTGAAGTTGAGTGGTGAGGAAGCCCGCCGTGTATTGGCTGCTGGTGTTCCTGCCGACATGCAGAATGGTGAGATAGAGGTTTCTCTCTACGACCAGATCTGGCAGGCAGGTACCGTATTGCTTTCTACTGTCCGTTCGGTAGGAGTGATGGGTGACGAGCGTACATACGAGCATCCTGTGGCTCTGCGTGCTGTGACCAGTACCGATGCGATGACAGCCGACTGGGCACATCTGCCTTACGACTTCATGGCAAAGGTTAGCAACGAGATTATTAACAAGGTGAAGGGTGTGAACCGCGTTTGCTACGACATCTCTTCAAAACCACCTTCGACAATCGAGTGGGAGTAAGGCTTTCTCCCCGTGATGATTTCTTCGCGGGTAAAGATTAGAAAAGCTGATTCCTGCCATCTATACTATAAATCCCTCCTTCGGGTATCATGCCTGAAGGAGGGATTTTTTTGACCCATATTATTGAGAGATTTTCAACCTTGTCCACAGCCATCTTGGTATGTGACGCCAGAAGAAGACGAGGATGGCGTACCGCCAGTCTATTACTTTTACTTCTTTCCCTTTCTCAATGGCATGTACGATGTGCTTTGCCACTTCTTCTGCTCTTAGCTGTAGCGGATATTTGCTGCCTGCAATCAGGTCGGTTGCCACAAATCCTGGCCGTAGGTCTGTTATCGAGATGGGAAGCTGGCGCATACGTGCTTGCTGGGCAAGGCATTCCAAGTAGTGGTTTTGGAATCGTTTGGTGGCAGAATAGGCTGGGGCAGCACCCAAGCCTTTTGTTCCTGCTATGGAGGTGATGCAGGCAATGCGATATGTATGCTTATTTTCGGTTTTTGTGGTGTGAGCAGCAAACCAGTTGAATGCGGTGTCTACCATTCTTGTGAATCCCATTCCGTTGGTCTCCACCGTCTTCAGTTCTTTCTCTATATCGAGCTGATTGTTCTGCCATCCTATTCCGGAACTGTGAAAATACAGGTCCATGCCTCCCAACTTGTCGATGAGTTGTTGCAGTAGGTGAGGAGCATCGGCAGAGGTGACATCTATCTGCTGATAGCAGGCGATGCCTTCAGCCGTCAGAGCCTGCAGTCTTTCTGTTCTTCTTCCGGCTATTCCTACTTGCCATCCTTTGGCGGCAAGCAGTTTTGCCACTTCCATTCCGATGCCCGATGTGGCACCCATTACGATTGCTTTCTTTGTCATATTGTCTTTATAAAGGGAAGGTTTGTCTTTATGAGTTGCAAATGTACAAAGTTTTTTTGTGTATACGACATCTTGTTGCCGAAAAACATCAATATGCCCCGACGATTTTCCAGTTTTCTATCAGATGGAACAGTTTAGACATGGCAGGTTTGTAATCGTCGGGATAGGTGAGCGAGTAGACGAAGAGGAGTTTGCCACTCTTGATGAATTTGTCGTAATGACTGTATCCCTTCATGCGTACTCCGTTTTCGTATACCGGACCTGCAAGCAGAAATGATGAGTCCCTGTTCATAGTTTTTGTGGCATGAAGCTTTGTCGCCAACGAGTCGGCACATGTCTGTAATGATGTGCAATGATTCTTCGTTACATAACTTTCCAACACCACATTGGTGCGGTCGGTATAGCTGAACCTGGCATAGCTTTGATAGTTGCTGAGCGATGTGTCCTCATGTTCGAAGAAATCGGGATAGCTGATGGTATAGCCATAGGTAGGGTCGCGATAATCGAACAGCTGACTGATGTCTATCTTTTTCTTGAAGTCTATGTACGGTTTCGACTGATTGCGTTGGTAAGCAAAGATGCCATACATATTGAAAAATAAGATGATGGCGATGACTGCGATGATGATGAAGAAAATCTTTTTCATACGTTTGCTTTTTTATGGGTAAACTGTTGCTTTGAATGTTTGATGACTGCAAAAGTATGACAAAGGCTTGAATGTGCCCCAAAAATAGTCTGACATTTGTCTGACAATTTATCTTCTTGTTGAATTTCCAACTGTTCAGCATCCCCTATTGCCACAAGTGGTTACTTTGTTACCACAACAAATGTCTTCAGATAGTGATAAAATTGTTTTTTCTCTCTAATGAAATCTCCGTTCAAAGCCTCTGAACGTACATTCAAAGACTCTGAACACACATTCAAAGGCTTTGAATAGAACTTTTATGGGTTAAACAGAACATTTATATAGTATAAGAGAAAGATTTTCTCAGTATTAAGTGAACGTTTTATAGGAATTCAAGGCTGCTGACACAAGTATGGCATTTGTGAAAGTTCAGTTAAAATATGCTTTTATGTTTTGTTCTCTTTGTTTTTTTGAGTAATTTTGCAGTATTGGAAAACGAATGATGGGAAGATATGAAGAAAAGAAAGTTTCATATAATAATAGGTGTAGTCTTGGGCATTGTTGTGCTTGTGGCAGCAAGTTTGTATGGAGTAAGCAGCTATATGCTCGCTTACTCGCTCAACTATCCAGAGCAGGAACGAATGACAGCCGAACATTGGAAGACGCGAATAAAGAGTGAATGTCCCTGGATTTCGGTCTGGATGGACTCGGTGTATCAGCATCATTGCGTGAAAGACACCTTCCTGCTGATGCCTTCGGGCTATAAGGCTCATGCCCTTTATCTCTATGCCCCCAAGTCTACCGGCAGAACCGCCATTGTGGTTCATGGCTACAAGGTGCGTGCCGAGGGAATGCTCCACATCGCCTATCTCTATAATCATGATATGGGGTATAATGTGCTCCTTCCCGATCTGTATGGACATGGCAAGAGTGAGGGCGATCATATACAGATGGGGTGGAACGACCGTTGGGACGTCATCAGATGGTCGCAAGTAGCCCATGAGATATTTAAAGTGAAGAGTAAAGAACGAAGAGTGAAGAATACGTGGCAGGTGATTCATGGCATATCGATGGGGGCAGCTACTACGATGGCTGTTGCGGGCGAGAAGACTCCGGGATATGTGAAGTGCTTTGTGGAGGATTGCGGTTATACCAGTGTGTGGGACGAATTTGCCGCTCAGCTCAAAGACCAGTTTGGCTTGCCAGCTTTCCCTTTGATGAACACTACTTCCGCGCTCTGCCTGCACAAGTATGGCTGGTCGTTTGCTGAGGCTCAGCAGATATCCCAAGTCCGTAAGAGCACCAAACCGATGCTCTTTATCCATGGCGACAAGGATGGCTTTGTGCCTTATGCCATGCTTCACCCCCTGTACGATGCAAAGGAGAGAGGGCGCAAGGCTATTTTTATCGCCAAAGGCTCAGAACATGCCATGGCTTACCGCGATCATCATGAGGAATATACCCGTGTGGTGAAAGACTTTGTATTGTTATGTTCTATGGAGTGGGGATGATTTTTTTCTCTTACATTCGGGGCATTCGCCTTTGATGACAAAGGAAACGGAATGAGGACAGAATCCTTCGGGCAGTTCAAAACTTGGAATATGGATGTCGTCCAGACAGAAAGAACGCTGGCACGTCTCGCAGTAGAAGTGGATATGTCCGTCATGATGGTCGCACTTGCCCTCTTCCTCGCACAGTTCGTAGTTGAGTATGCCACGTCCGTCCTCAAAGGCATGCACCACATCATGCTCCAAGAACAAGGTGAGTGTACGGAATATGCTCGATTTGTCCATCGATGGCATCACGGTTTCCATGTCGCCAAGGCTCATTGGGGCAGAATGACTGAGCAAAGCCTTGTACACCAATATCCTGTTGGCTGTGGGCTTGATGCCTTTTCTTGTCAACTTGTCTGTAGCTTGCTGGCTGTTCATCTCTTTGGTTACTGTTGGGTGACGGTGAAAATATGAAAGCGGGTATGTCTCTTTAATCGTCACTAAGGTGCAATAATAGCGTAGGTTCAGCAGAGTCTTTTCGTCATAGCGAAACTCTGCCGCCCCACGCCCGATAGAATATGAATGTTACTTGTTCTTCAACAAGTCGCGAATTTCGGTAAGGAGTTTTTCCTCTGCCGTAGGCTTAGGCTCTGGCTTGGGCTCTTCCTCCTTCTTCTTGGCAAACTTGTTGACCAGTTTGATCAGCATGAAGATACAGAAAGCCACGATGAAGAAGTCGAGGCAGGTCTGCAGGAAGTTGCCATAGTTGATGGTGGCAGCAGGCAGTTTCTCGCCGGCTACTTCCACGGTAGGAAGTGAAATCTTCAGTTCCGAGAAGTTGACTCCACCGATAATCCATCCTATAGGAGGCATGATGAGATCGTCTACCAACGAACTGACGATTTTGCCAAAGGCACCACCAATGATGACACCGACAGCCATATCGAGCACATTGCCACGCATGGCGAATTGCTTGAATTCACTCAGAAATTTACTCATCTTTTCTTTTTATTATTTTAAGTTTGACATATACACCTTATTATATATAGGGGCTGCTGCAACTGTAGTCACGCATTCATACTTTTTATTTTGCAATATGGAGTTGTCAGTATGGCCCCTTAAGGCATGAAAAGACTGCGATATTCTGCAACATGCAGTCTTTTTTAAATAATTTAATACTCAATTCGTGTGCAAAGTTAGAAAAAAATTAGTAACTTTGCGCTCGATAAGAAAAAAAATTGCTCAAAAGTATTGCTTTTTGAATGTTTCAGCTCATTGGCAAGTGCTTCGAGGCTTATTAAGGTAAAAATTATTTTCAACCATTAATTTAAATATTAAACAAAATGACAAAAGTTGCTATTAACGGCTTCGGCCGTATCGGTCGTCTGGCTTTCCGTCAGATGTTTGAGGCAGAGGGTTATGAGGTAGTTGCTATCAACGACCTTACATCTCCAAAAATGTTGGCTCACCTTCTTAAGTATGATACAGCTCAGGGTGGCTTCGCTGGCAAGTACGGTGAGGGCAAGCACACTGTAGAGGCAACAGACAACTCTATCATCGTTGACGGTAAGGAAATCACTATCTATGCTAAGCCAAACGCAGCTGAGCTTCCTTGGGGTGAGCTTGGTGTTGACGTAGTACTCGAGTGCACTGGTTTCTATACATCTAAGGAGAAGGCTTCTGCTCACCTTACAGCAGGTGCTAAGAAGGTAGTTATCTCTGCTCCTGCAGGTAACGATCTTCCTACTATCGTTTACAACACAAACCACAAGACTTTGACTCCAGCCGATACAGTTATCTCTGCAGCTTCTTGTACAACTAACTGCTTGGCTCCTATGGCTGACACTTTGAACAAGTATGCAGCTATCCAGTCTGGTATTATGTCTACTATCCACGCTTACACAGGTGACCAGATGATTCTCGACGGTCCTCAGCGTAAGGGTGACCTCCGTCGTTCACGTGCAGGTGCTCAGAACATCGTTCCAAACACAACAGGTGCTGCTAAGGCTATCGGTCTCGTAATTCCTGAGTTGAACGGTAAGTTGATCGGTTCTGCACAGCGCGTTCCAACTCCAACAGGTTCTACAACTATCCTCATAGCTGTTGTTAAGGGTAAGGACGTAACTGTTGAGGGTATCAACGCTGCTATGAAGGCAGCTTCTAACGAGAGCTTCGGTTACAACGAGGATCTGATCGTATCTTCTGATATCATCGGTATGCGTTACGGTTCTCTCTTCGATGCTACTCAGACAATGGTTAGCAAGATCGACGACGATACATATCAGGTACAGGTTGTTTCTTGGTACGACAATGAGAACTCTTATACTTCTCAGATGGTTCGTACTATCAAGTACCTCGCTGAGTTGAAGTAATACCGCAGAAGCGATATTCAACAATATTATAGGCCTGGCATTGCAAAATGCCAGGCTTTTTTGCGTTTAACACCCGTATGAAACCTTATTTCGGGTTTTTAAGTGATGCTAAACTTCTTTTTTTCGCTTTCTTTGTTTACCTATATCAGAAATTTTTGTATCTTTGCCACCATGAAACAGACGATGATAACGATATTGGGTCCTACGGCAAGCGGAAAGACCAGTCTTGCTGCTGCCTTGGCTGCTGCCTTTCCTTCGCGTATGGACGGGATGGAAGCCGAGATTATCAGTGCCGACAGCCGACAGGTGTATCGCGGAATGGATATAGGAACGGGTAAGGATCTGGCCGACTATACTGTAGGGGACAAGCAGATTCCCTATCATCTCATAGATATCTGCGAGCCAGGAACCAAGTACAACCTCTTTCAGTATCAGCAAGACTTCTATGATGCCTATCAGGATGTTCTTAGAAGGGGAAGGTTGCCCATCCTTTGTGGCGGAACGGGACTTTATATTGAGTCCGTGCTCAAGGGCTATCATCTCTCGCCTGTGTCTCAGAACCCTGTGCTTCGTGAGCGTCTTGCCGACAAGAGCCTGGCTGAGCTTACAGAGATGCTGCAACAGCTCAAGGCAAGGAACGGCTCGCATATGCACAACCGCACCGATGTCGACACAGCCCAGCGTGCCATTCGTGCCATAGAGATTGAGACTTATAATGCCGAGCATCCCATGCCCGAGAGGGAGCTGCCATCGGTTGACTCCTTGATTATCGGTGTGAGCATCGACCGTGAGGCTCGTCGTGAGAAGATTACACGCCGACTGAGGCAACGCCTTGATGAAGGTATGGTCGATGAAATCAGATCGCTTCTCGACAGGGGCATTCCTGCAGAAGACTTGATATACTACGGCTTGGAATACAAGTTTGTCACAGAATATGCGACAGGTAAGACATCCTACGACGAGATGTTCCGAGGCTTGGAGATAGCCATACATCAGTTTGCCAAGCGACAGATGACATGGTTCCGCGGCATGGAGCGCAGAGGCTTTACCATACATTGGGTGGACGCCTTGCAGCCCATGGCAGATAAGGTGGAACAGATATTCGAGTTGACAGGCGATGTGGACAGGTAAATCTTGAAATATAAAAAACAAAATATAGATCATGGCGGTTAATGAAAACAAGTGGGGATTGCTCTATTGCCCCCGTAACGGGTGGCGTGAAGGAAAACGCTGGCTCAAGATAGAGAAGGTGTTGCGCCAGCAGCATATCGACTACGACTTTGTGCAGAGTGAGAACCAGAAAAGTGTGGAACGGTTGGTGAAGATGTTTATCAACAATGGCTATAAGACAATAGTCATTGTGGGAGGCGACTCTGCACTCAATGATGCCGTCAACTGTCTGATGCAGGTAGACAAGGCTACTCGTGAAGGGATAGCCCTTGGTGTAATCCCTCATGGCATGATGAACGACTTCGCCCATTTCTGGGGATTCTCCGACAGCGATTATGAGCAGACCATCAAATGGCTGAAACAGCGCCGTATCAGGAAAATCGACTTGGGCTGTATCCGTTATACGAACAAGCGCGACGAGAAGTGCCATCGTTACTTCCTGAACTGCATCAACGTGGGCTTGATTGCCGCTATCATGAATCTGCGCCGCAAGACCCATCACTTCCTGGGTTCCCGCACACTTTCGTTCATCTCTTCTTTTGTGCTCATGATTTTCCAGCGCCTCGACTACAAGATGCATGTCAAGATCAATGAGGATGAGATACAGCGCAGGGTGATGACCATGTGCATAGGCAATGCCTCAGGATATGGGCAGACACCTAACGCCGTGCCCTATAACGGACTGCTCGATGTGTCGGTGGTGTATCATCCGCAGATCACACAGCTCTTCGAGGGATTCTATCTCTTTGTGCGTGGTAAGTTTCTCAACCATCGCAGTGTGCATCCTTACCGTACCCGTGAGGTGGAGGTGAAGGAGGCTTCGCATGCCCTCATCGGTGTGGATGGCCGTCTGATGAACACCCCTAAGGGTAGCTATAAGATAACTGTAGAGCAGGAGGTCATCAATTTCCTGATTCCTGCCTGATAAGAGGAGCGGGCAACTTGCTCCTCTTTTTTCGTATAAAGTGGTTGACGGCTGCCAGTCTGGGTGTTGTCAACATGCTGTTTTGCTCAAAAAGTAAGTTGATTTGGCTAAAAAAACATGATAAAGTAAAATTTCAACTATTTTTATCCGAAAAAACTTTGTTATACAACAAAAAATCGTTACCTTTGAACCAATCTAAAGTAATGTATTAAAAACTAAAACCTTAATATAGATCTATGAGTTATCTAAAATTCGAAAAGGCCCTGATGACTAACCTTCAAGAGTCATTGCCTAAGGAGTTGTTGCGTACCAACCGCTCTGGTGCTTATTCGTGCTCTACGATTGTGGACTGTAATACCCGCAAGTATCATGGTCTATTGGTTGTGCCGGTTCCAGAACTGGACGATGACAACCATGTGCTCCTGAGCTCGCTCGATGTTACGGTGATTCAGCATGGCGCTGAATTCAATCTTGGACTGCACAAGTATCAAGGCAACAACTACAATCCGATGGGACACAAGTACATCCGTGAATTCGATTGCGATAAGGTTCCTACCACATTGTATCGTGTGGGAGGCGTCATTCTGAAGAAGGAAGTGGTGTTCCAGCATTATGAGAATCGTATTTTGTTGCGTTACACCTTAGTGGATGGACATTCTGCCACTACACTGAGGTTCCGTCCTTTCCTTGCATTCCGCAGCGTGAGACAGTTTACTCACGAGAATGCAACTGCTTCAAGAGATTATGCTGAGGTCGACAATGGCATCAAGACATGTATGTATGCCGGTTATCCCGACCTGTTCATGCAGTTCTCCAAGAAGAATAATTTCATCTTCCAGCCCGACTGGTATCGTGGCGTGGAGTATCCCAAGGAGCAGGAGCGCGGCTATGCTTCCAATGAGGACCTCTATGTTCCCGGCTATTTCGAGATGAACATCAAGAAGGGTGAGACCATCGTCTTTGCCGCTTCCACATCCGAAATCAAATCGCGCAGTCTGAAGGCACTCTTCGACAAGGAAGTGAATGAGCGTGCGCCACGCGACAATTTCTTCCATTGTCTGGTCAATGCAGCCCATCAGTTCCATCGTCGCGAAAGTAACGACGACCGATACATCATTGCCGGTTATCCTTGGTTCAAGTGCCGTGCCCGCGACACGTTCATTTCTTTGCCTGGTCTGACACTCTCCATCGAGGAAGACGACTACTTCGAGTTGGTCATGAAGACCGCTATGAAGGGTTATTACGAGTTCATGGAGGGCAAGCCTGTCACCGTACATATTGCAGAGATCGACCAGCCCGATGTGCCTTTGTGGGCAGTATGGGCTTTGCAGCAGTATGCCAAGGAGAAAGGAAAAGAAGCTTGCCTCAAGAAGTACGGCAAGTTTATCAAGGACGTAGTGATGTACGTGAAGTGCAATCATCACCCCAACCTGAAGCTGATGCCCAACGGACTTCTTTACACCGACGGCAAGGACAAGGCTGTGACATGGATGAACTCCACTGCCAATGGGCATCCTGTTGTTCCCCGTACGGGATACATCGTCGAGTTTAATGCCTTGTGGTATAATGCCCTTTGCTTCTGTGCCTCTCTGTGCGAGTTGGCAGGCAAGGAGAAAGATCAGCAGCAGTTCCTTGAGGCAGCCGAACTTGCTAAGCAGTCGTTCCTCGATACTTTCCTCAACGAGTATGGTTATCTCTACGACTATGTTGACGGCAAGATGATCGACTGGAGTGTTCGTCCCAATATGATATTCCCTGTAGCCTTCGACTACTCTCCATTGTCGCAGGACCAGAAGAAGCGTGTGCTCGACATCTGTACCCGAGAGCTTCTTACACCTAAGGGCCTGCGTTCACTTTCACCAAAGAGTGGCGGATACAACCCTGTCTATGTAGGTCCGCAGAGCCAACGCGACTATGCTTATCATCAGGGTACAGCATGGCCATGGCTGGGTGGCTTCTATATGGAGGCAAGTCTGAAGATGTATAAGCGTACACGTCTGAGCTTCATTGAACGCCAGATGGTGGGCTATGACGATGAGATGTCATGCCATTGTTTGGGCACTATCAGCGAGCTCTTCGATGGCAACCCTCCATTTACTGGGCGAGGTGCTATCTCCTTTGCCATGAATGTGGCAGAGATTCTGCGTGCGCTCGAACTACTTGAAAAATATCAATATTAAATAAGGAGGACTGCAATATGAAAGTATTAATGTTTGGATGGGAGTATCCTCCTCATGTATTTGGTGGCTTGGCTACTGCCAATTTTGGTATCTCACAGGGATTGCATGCTCAGGGCGATGTGGATATCACTCTCTGTCTGCCTCATCCTTTTGGTGATGAAGACCGCAGTGCCGCTAAAATTGTAGCCATGAACTGTGTGCCTATAGCCTGGCGCGATGTCAACTATGACTATGTGAAGCAGCGTGTGGGCAACATCATGGACCCTAATGACTATTTCCGTTATCGTGATCATATCTATGCCGACTTCAATTATATGAATGTCAATGACCTCGGCTGTATGGGCTTTGCTGGTGGATATCCTTCCAACCTTCACGACGAAATCAATAACTATTCTGTCATTGCAGGAGTGGTGGCTCGTTCTGAGGAGTTCGACATCATTCATGCTCACGACTGGCTTACCTTCCCCGCAGGTATCCACGCCAAGAAGGTGAGTGGAAAACCTCTGTGCATCCACGTGCATGCCACCGACTTCGACCGAAGCCGTGGCAAGGTGAACCCTACTGTTTATTCTATCGAGAAGGATGGTATGGACAATGCCGATTGCATCATGTGTGTGTCAGAGCTTACCCGTCAGACAGTCATCAATCAGTATCATCAGGACCCACGCAAGTGTTTTGCCATGCACAATGCTGTTTATCCATTGAAGCAGGAGTGGCAGGACATTCCTCGTCCCGACCATAAGGGCAAGGAGAAGGTGGTAACCTTCTTGGGACGTATCACTATGCAGAAAGGTCCGGAATACTTTGTCGAGGCTGCCAATATGGTGTTGCATCGTACTCGCAATGTGCGTTTCTGTATGGCTGGTTCCGGTGATATGATGAATCAGATGATTTATCTCGCTGCAGAGCGTGGCATTGCCGACCGTTTCCACTTCCCGGGATTCATGCGTGGCAAGCAGGTGTATGAGTGCCTGAAAGACTCTGATGTCTATGTCATGCCTTCGGTGAGCGAGCCTTTTGGTATCTCTCCTTTGGAGGCCATGCAGTGTGGCACGCCTACGATTATCTCCAAGCAGAGTGGTTGTGGTGAAATCCTGACCAACTGTATCAAGGTAGACTACTGGGACATTCATGCTCTGGCTGATGCCATCTATAGCATTTGCCACAACGAGAGTCTCTTCGACTATCTGTCTGTGGAAGGCAAAAATGAGGTCGACCAGATAACCTGGGAGAAGGTGGGAGCTCGCATCAAGGACCTTTACCTCAAGACACTGGGGTGGAAGTAGGTGTGAAGTGAAGAGTGAAGTTAAACGTTCAAATTTTAATTTTTTATGAAGACAATTTGTTTATATTTCGAAATACATCAGATCATCCATCTGAAGAGGTATCGTTTCTTCGATATCGGTACCGACCATTATTACTACGATGATTATGAGAACGAGCGTAGTATCAGTGATATTGCTGAGCGTTCTTATATGCCTGCCCTCACAGCTCTTGAGGATATGATCAAGGCCAACGGACAGTATTTCAAGGTGGCTTTCTCTATCTCTGGTGTGGGTATGGAGCAGTTGGAACTTCATGCACCACAGGTGTTGGAGAAGTTGCAGGACCTCAACAAGACTGGTTGCGTAGAGTTCCTCGCCGAACCTTATTCTCATGGCTTGGCATCTCTCGTCAACGAGGAGAGCTTTAAAGCCGAAGTACAGCGTCAGGCTGCCAAGATGGAGGAGTACTTTGGCAAGAAGCCACAGGTGCTGCGCAACTCTTCACTCATCTATAGCGATGATATCGGTTTGCAGGCTTCACAGATGGGTTTTGCCGGCATGCTTACCGAGGGTGCCAAGCATGTGTTGGGATGGAAGTCTCCTCACTATGTTTACAACTGCGCCCTGGCTCCAAAGCTCAAGCTCTTGCTGCGTGATGTGCGCCTGAGCGATGATGTCTCTCTGCGTTTCAACAACAGCAACTGGGACGGCTATCCTCTCTTCGCCGACAACTATATCAATCAGATTGCTGCCCTGCCTCAAGAGGAGCAGGTAATCAATATCTTCATGGAGCTGTCTGCTCTCGGTATTGCCCAGCCCTTGTCAAGCAACATTCTGGAGTTCCTGAAGGCTCTGCCAGCTTGCGCCAAGGAGAAGGGCATCACCTTCTCTACTCCTATCGAGATTTGCAAGAAGATGAAATCGGTAGGCGAGTTGAATGTTCCTGATACCCTGAGTTGGGTAGACGAGGAGCGCGATGTCAGCACATGGTTGGGTAACTCTATGCAGCGTGAGGCTTTCAACAAACTTTATAGTGTTGCCGACCGTGTCCGCATTGCCAACGATCCTCGTATCAATCAGGACTGGGATTACCTGCAGGCAAGCAACAACTTCCGCTTCATGACCACCAAACCCAGCAATGTGGGTCTCGACCGTGGTATCTACAGCGATCCTTTTGATGCTTTCACCAACTATATGAATATTCTTGGCGACTTCCTCAATCGTGTCAACGACTTGTATCCTTCTGATGTGGATAACGATCAGCTGGAGGGCCTTCTCACCACCATCAAGAATCAGGATGAGGAAATCGAGGTAAAGGACAAGGAGATTGTCCGTCTGCAGGCTAAGCTCGAGAAGATAGAGAAAGAGGCAGAAAAACTCCGTGCCGAGAAGAAGCCTGCTGCCAAGAAAACCGCTACTGCAGCCAAGGCTCCTGCCAAGAAGACAGCTACTAAGGCTCCTGCTGCAGCCAAGAAGGCTCCTGCCAAGAAAGCTGCCACTAAGGAAGAAACTACAGAAAAGAAATAAGAGTATAATCCTATAAATATAAAAAAGGCAATCTGCTGTTTGACAGATTGCCTTTTTTGTTTGTTCTATATTAACAGGTGATGAGCCCGTAGTGTACAGAGAGTAGGTTACTTCACAACGAATTTCTTGTTGTTAAAGATATAGATACCTTTCTTTAGACCTTCGGAACCTTTTTGTGCTACAACACGGCCGCTGAGGTCATAGATGTTGGTGTCTGCCATAAGCTTATTATCCACCGTGATACCAGCTATAGAGCTTGTGGCGTCAGTGTAAAGAGTAAATGCCAAGATGCATTGTTTTACTTTCGGTGTGAAGGTCAACGTGTGCTCTACAGGAGTATCAAACTCTACAGTATATTTCTTTACGCTCTTGTCCTTAGGAAAAATATAAGTAGTAGCATCGTAGCTCTTGCCGTTAATCTCACCGATATAGGCATCTGCTTCAGTGTAATTGTTCTTTCCTTCTATATCCATCTTGGCGATTTTGATACCGTCGGGAATGATAATGGTATATTGGTTTGCACTGTACTTGATGTAGTTTGTGCCAGATCCAACACCATATGTCTTTCCTTTTTCATTGCTGATGGAGAAACCATTGCTGAAAGTCGCAGTTGAACTTGTGCCGTTAGTCAAGGTCTTTGAGTTCAAAGTATAAACTCCATTAGGATCTGTTTCTATAGTACCTGTCGATGTGGCGTTGCACTGATCCTCGTAGGTGGAGTCAAACTTCTTTAGCCACATAGCACCACTGCTAACTGTAATCTTTGATCCATTCTTGAACACGAGATTATCTACGAAGCGGATGTCTATACCCTTCTTGGCTGATATCTGTACGTTGTCGAGTGTCACGTTCTTGATGTGGCTTTCTGGGCGACCAACAAAGAAGATTGCGTTACCATCGCAAACATCAGTTGTCTTCACATTCTGCAGATAAATACCATTATAGGTTGGGGTAGTGCTATCCAATGCTCTTGCGTTAGCCTTGTCTACCGCAGGATCGCTATTGTAGTTCTTGTCGTAGAAGCAGTCGATAGAGAGTGGGTTCTTTACCTTGGTCATAGTGAAGTTGGTGAACTTCCAGTCTTCCTCACCACCGCCACGGAGAGTACCATCATTATTGATGCCTGTCTTCATACGGATACCAGCTGTGGTACCATTCATGGTAATCTGATCAAACCATACATGCTTGATGTTCTTAGTATAGCTACCGATAGAAGCACCATGCCCTGTTCCAAAGTTGCAGTTCCATACATGGATGTACTGTGCGTCATTGTCGCAAACTACATTATCGTCACCGTTGCTGATATTACAGTTGTAGATGTTGACGTATGGACCCCAGATAGAGACACCATCCGTGTTATGAGATGCCTTGCCCTTTCCTGCTTCTGAAGCAGGTTCGCTGATTGTTACGTCATGAATAGTAGCATGACTTGCCTTACCGCTATTGCTGATGGTGATGTTCACACCTGGAGTATTCTGAATTTTGAAGTTGCGGAGCAAGAAACGCTGACCCTGTTCGAAGCGTATCATCGCACCAGGGTTGAAGGTCTCGCTTTGCTCTTTTGCCAGCCACCAGCGTGCGCCCTGGCCGTCAATGATAGATGTTTCGCCTTCACCCTCGATAACAACATCGGTAACATTCTTGCCCTTGTTCTTTCCTCCGATGAATACTGTCTTGTTGTTAGGAGCCTTACCATATTCTACGAGCTTCAGGGTAGCACCTGCGCAAAGGTGGAGTACGGTCTTAGACTTGATGCTGAGTACCTCGGTCTTACTTGTCATCTGGTCTGTGCTGCCAAACATCCATGTACCAGCTGGAATTACGACCATACCGCCAGTAGTAGGAACAGCATCCAGGGCATTCTGTATAGCTTTGGTGTTATCAGCTGCCGATGTAGAGGCACCATAGTCTTTGATGTTAAACGTATTTTCCGATGTGATGGCTGGCAACTGTGGTAATGCTACTGCTGTCCATCCCTCAGGAGTATTCTGAGCATTTTTCTCAGCGGTGATTCCCGCAAAAGTAGTCTGTGCCTTTGCGAGTACGGGTAATGTCATAAGTGCTGCAAGCACCATGTTTTTGAAAAAAGTCTTGTTCATAAATTAGGCTTATATTTATTATATGGCAAAATTACAATTATTCTATATATAATAAGGTATAAACCTCAGAAAATTATACGAAAACGATTACGTATAAGGAATACTTTTATGTTCACTTTCTCTTCGATGAATCTACGAATTCAGTCTTGTTCTTTGGAAGTAGGGGAGTGGTAATGAAATAAAAAAGTGCAATGCCCAATGTGAGCATTGCACTACCTATGCGCTTATGATTTTAATTTCTTGATTTCCTCTATAGATAAACCTGTGGATTTTGCAATGACCTCTAATGGTGTATTGTATGCAAGGAGATTGAGGGCGATTTCTTCAGCTTTTTCTTTTTTACCTTCAGCTCTTCCTTTTGCTTCTCCTTTTATTATTCCTTTTTCCTCTGCATGCTTATATACTGCATAATTGTCCCACATGACCATCATGCTGTTGTCGTATTTCTCCTGCTCTTCTTTTGTCAGGGTCTTTGAGTCTGCTATTTCTGCCAGTCTCTTGAATATTTTGTGCTGAGCCTCAAAAGGCATTTTCTCTAAAGTCTCCATATGCTTCAAATTATAAATCCAACAATCTAAAAACGTATTACACTCCTCTTCTTTCTTTTTGAAAAGGGGCATCACCAAGTAGATGAAACGGATTTTGTTAGAATAAACTTCTCCGCTTTCTTTGTCTGCCAGCACAACGTCTGTTCTAAACTTCTTAGGTGTATTTTCGTCTACATCGAAGTTCATGAAGCAGATTACGTAAACAGGCGTAAGATGGTAGTCCCATTGTCCTTTTACGCCTTGGTCAACTATCGTTTTAGAAGCATAAAACAGAGAGCGGTCTATGAAATAAGCCTGACTTTTGTTTTGCATCTCGACGATAATGTGCTCGCCAGTGTCAGTTGTACAAAAGACATCGTATATGATTCCTCTTTGGTCTTTTGTTTCCGGCAACATTTCCTTGTCCTTAAACTTGACATTAGTAATGTGTTGTTCTCCTAAGAGAAGTTGGTTTAAGAATTCTATCAGCAAGTCTTTGCTGTATTCTTGACCGAAGATTCTCTTGAACGACCAGTCTGAGAAAGGGTTGATGTATCTTGCCATATCTTAACTATTTTAATACCTCGCTGCAAAGATACATTTTTTCTTGATAACTTCCAAGTGAAACAATAAAAAAAGTGCAATGCCCGATGTGAGCATTGCACTTCCTTTATAGTTTGTTATAGCGAAGCATCTTGTGGATGCTTGCTATTTGCTTATTCTGCTTTGTACCAGCGTGGGTCACCGATACGGTCGTCTATCTTCATTGTGAAGTTGTGGTTGGCAGGATCAGTGAAGATCTCATCTGATGTCAAGCTGCCTGCAGCGAACTCCTTGATGTCGTTAGAACCGTAAACACAATCCTTTGCACGCATAGATTCGTTGATAACAATAGAACCTGTAGTGCGGACACCTCTTGCTGCTGCATCCATGGACATACCAAGAACAGTTCTGATGATAGTCAGGTTGGTGCTCAACTTGTTGGAATCCATGAAATACTTACTACCGGCAACGTTGTTGTAGAAGGTACAGTCGCTGATAGTCACGCCGCCAGAGATAGCAGCCTTCAACTGGATGAAGTTGTGGCTTGTAGTATCGAATGTAGAATTCTTCAATTCCAATTTACCTACATTTGTGTTGACATGACCGATGTAGAATACTGGGTAACCACCACCAGTAGACATGTTAGTCATCACGCAGTTGTCAACCAAAATCTTATCAACGCTAACTACACCACCCTTTGTACGGAATACAGAACTTTCGAAGCCAGAGAATGTACAATCTGTGAATGACAATTCACCTACTGCAGCATCTTTATCCTGATTGATGAGGTATTGGCAACCTGTATCCTTCATACTTACGTTCTGGAAACGGATGTAAGCGTGTGAGCCTGCGATGTCGAGGCACTTCTTCCAATTTAATACAGGTTTGCTCTCGCCTGCTAAGCCGAAGAATGTAACTGAAGCACCCTCAGGAATCTTTACGTTGGCATCTGTACCATCCTCTGCTGTAGAAACCATGGTGTAAGTCTGACCAGCCTGCAAACCGATGGTAATAGCAACATTGGTCTTACCAGTCTTCTCCTGAGCAGCAGTTACGATGTTTGCAATCACGTCGTTGTTGATGGTTGTGATAGATGGATCCAACTCTACCTTCTCGTCACCAGCAGGCATTGCAGCAGCAGTGCTTGCTGTAACAGAACCACGCTTTGTGTCATTGTAATAGATGTTGATGGTGTAATTGGTTGAAGGTGTCAAACCTGTAATGGTATAGCGGCCTGCAGCCTTTGCCTCGTCATCCAACTCGATGGTGCGTGGCTCCTGTCCTTCCTCTTCTGTACCATCTGATACAGTCAACTTGGTAACAGCCTTGCTTGCGTCCCAAGATACGGTGATGAAGTCTTCGCCACGATCAGCGTTTGCTACAGCATTCATGATCTGTTCTGACTTGGTCTTGAAGGTAGTCTTTGTGCTTGAAGCATAGTGTACCCAATGGCTGGCAGTCTTCTGAGAAGAGAGCGCACGCATACGGAGTGAGTACTCTGTATCGCCGATAAGACCAGTGATGGTATAAGGACTGTTATCAGTCTCGAAGGTAAGCACCTCGTCAGAATTGTCCCATGCCTCATCGTCTTCCAAAGTAGCAGTAGTCACTTGAATCTCAAATTTCTCTGCACCATTTGCCTTCATCATGCCGGCATCGAAAGTAACTTCAGCCTCAGTGTCTGTTGGATCTACTGACAGAGATGTTGCGCTAAAGCAACGGTCTAAGGTTGGGTCGATGTCCCAGTCCATCTTGTCAGTACAAGAGACCAATGTTGCAGCGAGCAACATGATGGCCCAAACTGAATATTTTATTGTTTTCATTGTTGTCTTTTGTTAATGATTAGAAACCATAAGAGTTTGCCAAAGCGTTTCTTGAGTCGGCAATAGTCTTGGTGTAGATAGGCAAGATGTAACGGTTCTTCACACCATGGTCTGGTGTTTCTAATGTACCGTCGATGCTTGTACCTACAAGACCTGCACTGATGGTCTTCAGGTTTTTAGTATACTCAGAGTTAGATTTGTCTCTTGCCTCTTCGTCTTCAAAACCACAACCTGTAGCTTTGTTATCATAGTCAGTCTCGGTCTTGCCATTCTCTAAGCCATACCAAGCGATAGAACTCTCGTCGATGCGAGTCTTAGTGGCATCGGTATAGTTGAAGTAGATAGTGGTAGGCCACTCCATACATTTCTGAGCATACTCAGCCTTAGCTTCTGCTATTTTGCTTGCCAGCATACCCCAACGTACGAGATCCCACTTACGTGCACATTCGCCAGTCAATTCCCAAGCATTCTCCTGAGCGATATCGTTCAAGAACTGCTCCTTGTTGTGGTTGGCAGCAGCCTGCAAGAAGTCACCTTCGATAGAAGTATCGTTGTTGCTTTCCTTCACACCACGGTTATGAACCATAGCCAAAGCCTGAAGTGCTGTCATGCCAGCATCGCCCTGGTAGTTGCCATTGGCACCAGCCAACTCGTTCATTACCTCTGCATACATCAACAGAACCTGTGAGTAGCGCATCTTTACAACGTTAACACCTGTGGTTACCTTTTCTGTAGATGCCTTTGCTGCAGCCTTCCACTCTTCGCCCATCCACTCAGGACGCCACTTACCAATAGTGATGCCGAATGGCTTCACGCTCTGCTTGTCTGGTTTTACATCTCCGATACCTTCTACGGTTTGACCATTTAATTCTCCATACTGTACAGGGCAGCATGTTACGTTGCGGCGTGTGTCATCCTTCTCGTAAGAGTAGAGGAGGGTAGCTGTGGTATTCAATTTACCAGTAGAGTTACCTTTCTTACCAAATTCTGATGTAGAACCTTTGATACGCTTACCTACTGTATAACCAAGCTCGCCTGTAACATTCAGCAACATAGGTATCTCAAAGATGTTCTCTTTGTAGGTTTGATCAAGCTGACGGGCACAGAGAAGCTGCCACTCGTTCTTGAAACTTGGGTTCATGCTGTGTTTGCCACTCTTGATAATCTCACTCAACTTAGCCAAAGCCTTCTCGTAGTATACCTTACGGGTAGCCTCATCAGGACGCTGTGTAGGATAAGTAGGATCAGAGAACTCTGGGAGATTCTCGTAACCTTCCTTAGCACTTTCACGGATAGCATAGCCTGCACGTGTCAAGGCTACCTGTGCATAGAGAGCATCAGCATAACCCTTAGTAGCATGCTCTGTAGTATAGTTGCCTGTACCTGCCCATGGGAGCAAGTTAGAAGCCTCTTCCAAGTCTTCGAGCAGACCATCGAGAATTATATCACGGTCGGTCTTTCCCTCGTAGGCATCGCTCAAGTCAGGCTTGGTAGCAGATGTCTTGTAAGGCACATCACCCCAAAGGCGAACCAAGTCGAGGTAGAGCATAGCACGAAGAGTCAGTACTTCGCCTAAGTAGCGCTTCATTGCTGTTTCTTCAGCGATAGTGCTGTTGCGGATACCTTCGATGGCTTTGTTGCAATATTCGATACAGCCATAGATGTTGGTCCATGTTGTACCCAAGTTAGCCCATCCGCCTGCAGTACCATTATAGTTCATGTAACCACGCTCGTTAGAAGATGTTGAGGTTGAGCCCAAACCATCGATTAACTCGGTATCTGTGTTGGCACCGTAAGAGATGGTCATACGGTTGGCATACATATTATCCTGTCCGAAATCACCATAAATCTTGTTGATTTCAAGACCTGTGAAATAGCTTGAGTTGAACACGTTCTCCTGGTCCAGAGCTGAGTCAGCTTTCTGATCAAGGAAGTCGGAGCAACTTGTCAGCATGACACCCATTGAGAGTGCTGCTATTCCTAATATCTTTTTCATATTTTGTTTTCTCCTTTGTCTAAGTTAGAATGTCACGTTAATACCAGCTACGAAAGAACGGCTCTTAGGATAAGCAGCGTAGTCGATACCTGGTGTCATAGGATTGCCCTTAGAAGATGTGTCCACCTCTGGGTCGTAACCACTGTAGTTGGTGAAGCAATATACGTTGTAAGCAGTGAAGTATACACGTACGCTCTCAAGCCATGCTTTCTTTACCCAGTTCTTAGGCAATGTGTAACCTACGGTAATGTTATTGATGCGCAAGAATGAAGCATCCTCCAAGTAGGTATCCAAGATCACCATATTGCTGTTGGCTGCTGGATTCCATACGTTAGCATTGGCGTTGATCTCGTTGAGACGGCTCATCAAGCCCTCAACACCACCATAAGCTTCAACAGTTGAACTTGAAGGACGACCGAGGTTCAAACCATTAGTTGGGTCTACCCATGTGTAACGGTTGTTAGAGTTGTAATCATTAATAATGTTCCAACCTGCAGAAGTACCGCTGTAGAAAGAAGCACCCTGTGCTGTAGCATTGTAGATCTTGTTGCCCAAAGAATAGTTACAGAAGATGTTGAAGTCGAAGTTACCAAAGTTGGTCTTCCACATACCATCGAATCCGAAACCACCAGTTACTTCAGGAACGGTATTGCCCAAGCGCTGGAAGACAGGATCACCATTCTCATCACATTCTACCTTGGCACCACCAGGATAGAGAGAACCACCAAACTTAGAGTAAGATTTGTTATTTACGTCACCACCTACATGACCGTCAGCCTCTGTAGCCAAGCGCCACTTGGCACCATCATAGATAAGGTCGCCTGTGCCTGTTGCAGGGTCGAATACGGTATAGAAACCTTGCTGCTTGTAGCCCCAAAGCTCACCTAAGCGGCCACCTTCCTCAAGCAGGAAGTCACCATTGCCTTTGGTTACCTTGGTACCACCCCAGCTTGATGTCTCATAGTGTGCGCCACCTTCCAACTTGTCAATTTTGTTCTTGTTGTAAGAGATGTTGAAGTTGAAGTTGAGGTTAAACTTCTTGCTGTCTACGATAGCAGCATTCAGTGCCCACTCAATACCCTTGTTAGAGGTAGTACCTACGTTCTGGTACTGACGCTCATAACCTGTTGCTGAAGGCAAAGTCTGAAGCATCAGCAAGTTTTTGGTTGTATTCCAATAGAAGTCCAAAGTACCGTAGATGCGGCCACGGAGGAAACCGTAGTCGATACCGAAGTTACGGGTTGTAGTGGTTTCCCACTTCAAGTTAGGATTGTAGAGAACGGTCTTGCCGTTAGCCTTATAAGACTCGAGCATACCAGTGTTCACCTCATTGAAGCCTGGGTGCTTGCCAGCAGCATCAGCCACGCCATAAGTAGGAGAAAGCATACCAGAAGGGATGCGGTTGTTACCTGCTGTACCCAAAGAAAGACGAAGCTTCAAGTTAGAGAGCCACTTGTCGGCGCCCTTCATAAACTTCTCGTCAGACATACGCCATGCCAAAGCCAATGATGGGAACAAGCCCCAACGATTGCCCTTACCAAACTTAGAAGAACCATCCTCACGCAGAGTGAAGGTCATCAAGTACTTGTCTGCCAAGGTGTAGTTGATACGACCGAAGAAAGAAAGCATATTGTCCTTAGCCTTGATGTCAACCTCGTTGCCCAGAGTGCTTTCTGCTGTATTGGTGAAAGAAAGAATCTGATCGATAGTGAAATCAACAGGGAAGTCTACTGATGTGCTGGTACGTGTAGTCTGCATATCAGAGCTCCACTCATGACCAATCAATACGTTCAGGTGATCACGGCCACCGAAGAGCTTATTGTTGTCATAAGTCAAAGTATTGGCGTTGCGCCATGACTTGTATGTGTCGCGTACGAACTGAGCCTGAGGACGACCATTGTGACCAAACTTAGAGTTGTTAACAGCCAAAGCTGTCCATGCCTGGTCTGTGTCATAGTATTTCCAGCCATAGCCAAACTCGGTCTTGGCAGTCCAGTGCTTGAATGGTTTCCATGTCAGAGCAGCATTGTAGTTCTGCTGGAAACGTGTCTGCAATTTGTAAGTACCATCCAGACGTTCCATTGGTGAGCGGCGGGAAGAAGATGAGTTTTCCTCGTCTTCATCAGCAGATACCAACTCCTGGATAGGAGCGAAGGTGATGGTCTGTGCTACGGTTGAGTTGGCAGCATTGCTATCATTGGTGTCAGCACCACCGCTAAGGCCCTTGATCTTCTGGTATGCCATACGAGCATTAAAGTCGAATGTAAGCCACTTGTTGAGCTTAGCCTGCAACTTGGCACCGATATTGTCCTTGTTGTAGCCAGACTTCTCCATGATGCTGTTCTCCTGATTGTGAGCATAGCTTACATTGTACTTGAAGTCCTTGCTACCACCACTTACGTTGGCATTGTAGATAGCCTGTGTACCTGTACGACCGAATACCTCATCCTGGAAGTTGTGACCTGTTCTTGACTTCCAGATGTCATAGTCTGCATAGTTACCATAGTTGCTACCACCCAGGTTTGATGGGTTGTTGCTGGCGCTTGCAGTTTCGTACTGGTAGAGTACGAATTCATAAGGATTGAGAACTTCGATTTCCTTAGCGTTCTTCTTCCAGCCGTACGAAGCGTTGAAGTTTACCTGAGTCTTGCCCTCAGAACCACTCTTTGTAGTAATGATGATAACACCATTAGCACCACGGGCACCATAAATAGCTGTAGAAGAGGCATCCTTCAAAACGTCGATGGTTGCAATTTCGCTGGGAGCGATATCGCTGATAGAGCTTACTGGGAAGCCATCGACAATGTAAAGAGGAGAGTTGTCCTGTGACAAAGAACCACCACCACGTACACGGATCTTTACCTCTGCGTCAGGTGAACCTTCGGTTGTGGTGATGTTCACACCAGCCAACTTACCGGTCATTGCCTCGCTGACGTTAGATACAGGAACGTTGGCGATTTCCTTAGAAGAAATGGAAGACACAGAACCTGTCAAGTCCTTCTTCTTTACGGTACCGTAACCGATAACGACAACGTCGTTAAGGCTGTTGGACTCGTCCTCGAGCTTAACGGAAACGGTTGATTTACCTGCAACATTTACGACCTGAGTCTTCATACCAATGTATGAGATCTTCAGTTTCTTACTGTTGCCTTTCAATGTTAAGGTGAAATTACCATCAATATCGGTAGCAACGCCATTGCTCTGCACACCCTGCTCAAAGACAGAGGCGCCGATAACTGGCTCGCCCGTATTGTCGATAACTGTACCCTTTACGGTTTGCGCAGATAGGCTTGCTGCAAAAAACAGCATGATGCTAACCAACGCAATTCTAATTTGTTTTAAATTACCAGACATACATTTATTTGGTTAGATTAGTAAAAAAATATATTTCTTCGCTGCAAAGATACTATCTTTTTTGGTTTTTTAATAAATATGGTGTGTTAAAATCTACGTAAACGTTTTCAATGTTTGCGTAAAAAAAAATTTTTTCGTATTAAAAACAAAAGGTGCAACACCCACGAACGGGTATTGCACCTTTTTTATTTATTCAGTAAGTTCCTTTTACTTCAGTACCACTTTGCTGGTCTTCTTGCTGCCGTCAGTCATGGTCTTTACGACGATGTTGATGCCACGCTGCAACTTGCTTACCTGAACACCGTCGGCAGAGTAGATCTTGGTGCTCAAAACATCGGAAGAAGTTGCGATGTTCTCAATGCCGGTGCTGGTGCTTGCTACGGTAGCCTCGCCAAGACCACCCATCTCGTTGGCTGCACGGACACTCCATGTTGCTGAAGCATCGTCAACGGCGTATGTAGGCTCAACGGTGAAGTCAACTACCTTGCCGTTCTTGCATACAGCCCAGAGAAGAGCATAGTTGCTGTTGTCCCATGTCAGGTTGTTACCAGCAATCTTCACATTAGTTGGAGCTGAAGCCTGCTCTGTGGCAGCTGTTGGATCCCAGTCATCATCACCGCCCATAACGGTTTCGATAGTGTAGAATGCAGCTTCCTCTGCTGTAAGGACAGGACTTTCTGCTGTCTCGTTGCGACGGTTGGTATAGTTATTTCCATCCTTTGCATCGTAGGCATCATAAACCTGCTTTCTTCCGCTCAGGTCTACTGCAGTGCCTGTAGCTGTGGTAGAGTTGTATTCAGCAAATCGCTTAGGATAACCACCGCTCATCTCGTCCCAACCTGCTGCTGTAGGAATCACTTCCATCTTGGTGTCGATGAAGAGAGCGATAGGAGTGCCCTTGCCCCAAGGACGACCGAGTTTGTACTTACCGTTGATACCTGTGGTTGATCCGTCCTTGATGGTACAATCCTTGAAGATGTAGCCATACTTGGTAGGCTGCGAAGGTACGGCAAGATAGCCGGTGCCACACATCAAGAGATCTACATTATTATAATATACGTCACCCTTACCGCAGAGGTAGTCGGTGTTGCCACGCAGGATACCACCCTCGAAGTAGAAGCGACCCTTCTGGTTGTTGGATACGTAGGTGTCCTGATAAGCCCAGAGGTTGACGTTCTTACAGATAGTCTTGTTACTCTTATCGTTGAGTACGATGTCACGACCCTTGCCGTCGCCCATGCTGCTGTACATCTTGATGTCCTGGAAGTAAGTGTTTGTTGCACCGCTTTCCAAGCTCAATACATCACCACGTCCGATACCTTCCAGTACGTTGGCGATATTGTAGCCATTGCTGCTTTCTACTGCTGGTACGGTATTGGTGATAGAAGTATTCTCATTGCTTTCACCGATGATAGATACATTAGGTGTATTCATATAGGTGGTAGCACTTGGATACTGCTTGCCATCAATACCAGTCACCATGCTGTTCGGGTTGGCAGGAATCTTATAGTCGCCCTGCTTGATGAAGATGCGGAAACGCTTGCTGGTATCAGCACGCTTGGCAGCTGCTGCGAGAGCTTCAGTGAATGTTCCGTTTGTTGGTACGATGAAGTCATAGAGAGCCTTGGTCACTGCAGGCTTCTCCTTGGTGGTGAAGCTGAAGGTGATGTCGCTCTGGATGGCATTGTCGGTCAAGTCGGCTACTGAACCTGCTGCGAGAGCGAAGATATATTCTGTAGCGTAGCTCAATCCCTTGTAGGCAAAGGTGATAGTCTTGCCAGATACGGTACCTGTCAACTCCTGACCATTGAGGGTTGCCTTGGCACTTTCAGTCAGTTTTACCTTCTCATCGAAGGTCAATACAATCTTACCATTGGCTGAAGCATTGGTTGCACCTATTGCAGGTACCTGGCTCTGGAGAACAGGAGCTGTGCCGTCATCGAAGAGCTTGGCTGTACCTGTGATATAGATCTGAGCGAGAGCGATACCGTCGTTGGTTCCTGTTGTTCCCTTGACAGATGAAGTCTTGTCGGCAATCCAGCGAACAAATACTGCTGCCTGGTTGTTGGCTTCGGCTGGGAGAGTGAACTCGCCTGCAGTCCATGCCTTGGCTCCTGGCATAGCGATGGCGCCTACCTTGGTCCATTTCTCGCCATCAAGAGAGTACTCTACATTGTAGGTCTCGTAAGCATTATAATTGTAGAGCATGCTGCTCTTTACCTTGATGTCGGTGAATGCTGTGGCGTTGAACTTGGTCTGCCAGTAGGTTTCACCCAGAGCCTTTGTTGAAGTCTTGGTCCAGTTGACAGCTGCATTCTTGCCTTCGTAACCACCAGCCGTGTTGCTCTTGTCGAGCCAGCCGTATGAGTTGCCTTCTGCATCACGGAGTACGAGCTGTACTGCGTCATTGTCTGCTGCTGCAAAGTCGGCAGTGCGACCTTCCTTGCCTTCCTGATAGAAGTCCCATGCCACGATGTAGTCCTTGGCAGAGAATGTGGCAGTGAAAGCCTGGTCTTCATTCATGGTTGTCTTGATTTCTGCTGTTGTCTCACCATTGCTCCAGTTGTTGAAGTCGATGATGTCGTTTCCTGTTGCGGTAAGAGTTACCTCTGTACCTTCTTCATACATCTTCTTGCCATCTACCATCTCTGGGGCAGGAGAGAGAGTCACCATATAGTCCTTGGCTCCACCTTCTACGTTTACGTCGAGTGCATAGGTGTTTACCTTCTTGTAGTTGGCAGTGAGAGTCTGGTCTTCTGTCACGGTGTATTTGAATTTGCTCTCAGTAGAAAGCACTGTGCCGTTCTTGTCTGTCCAGTTGACAAAATTATAACCAAACTTGTCGGCTGCAGTCAGTGTTACCTCGTCGTTCTCCTGATATTCGTCAGACTTAGGATAGACGGTAACGTCTGCGATGCCTTCAGGGTTGGTAACGGCAGAGAGTTTGTATTTGTTTACTGCAACGAGTGTTCCGTTGACGGTTCCTTCGATCGTAACAGGACCGAAAACAGCCTGCTTGTTAGGATTTACACCTATTGTTGAAGTCAGATAGAAGCCATCGGTACCAGCCAAGGCTGCCTGCTGCTCTGCTGTCAGTGTGATTTCAAACTGATGGATAGCGGTGTTATCATAAGTTTGTTTTGATGTAGCCTTTCCTTGACGCCATGCGGTATAGGTGCCCAGTGCTACCACTTCTCCGTTTGCCTTATGAGCGCTGATAACGATTCCGTTTTCTACATCCGTGCCACAGCGGTTTACATAACCGCTCACCTTGGTAGGGGTGAAAGTAAGTCCTGCAGCAGGACGAACCAACCAGTTGAGTTCAGTTTGCTTAGTTCCTGAGTCATTATTTATTTTGAGACCTTTGATACCTGATGCTGTACCATCCGCCTTGGTAATTTCGAGAATTCCTTTCAAAGATAAGTTTGCTCCGTAATCAAATGCAATGGTGCTGAAAGCATCAGTAGGAGAGGTTGTGTTGGCACTTGCGTTGTTAATGTCGTTCATCGCAAATACGACATTGGCAGCCTCATTGTTGAAAGTCTTGCCAGCAGGTTTGCTTGCAACGACAGGAAGGGTGATCTTCAAATAGCTATAGTATGAACCATCGCCAATGACGATGTTCACAGTTTCAGCACTTGATGCAATGGTCTGGCTGATGACTTTACCTGAAGTATATTCTGCCTGTCCATCAATTGTTGTCGTTGTGATGTTGCCGTATGCAGCCATTTCGATGGTTGCACCTTTGCAAGAAGGAACGGTGATGATGCCGTTTGCATTCATCTGTGCCCATTCGTCTGCACGACCTGCATTGTTGAACTTAGCTCCGCTTGGTGTTCCGTCGAGGTCAATCTTTACATCAATGGTTTCACCATCAACAATGGCTTGTGTAACCAGGATTCCTTTTTTCCCTTGATAGTTGATATCCTGGGCACCATTCTTGTGACCGAAGTAATAGGTGAGGGTGGTTGCCTCTGTGCGGTCGGCAAGCGACTTGGTGTTGGCAGTGAACACTGGGGTCAGTGTAGCACTTGCGCTTGGAGCAGTGATGGTTTCACCAGGCTTGTAGGTGTTGGTGCCATCTGTCCAGCCTGTCAAAGTGCTGCCTGCTACGTAGAGTGTGGTATTGACAGGAAGTGTATAACTGCTTCCCACTTCTACCGTCGCGCTTGCAGGGAGTGTTCCTTCTGCTGTCGTTGTTCCCAAAGAGTAAGTGAGGGTAATGTCACTTGCCAAGTCAGCAGCGTTTACAGCCTCAACAGCCAAATAAGGAACATAGCCTCCACCTTCTATAGTAAGGGTAGTGGCTTCTGTGCCTTTGTAAACGCAAGAGGTTACATTGGCGGTTTTGTTTCCATGCCAGCAATTTCCTGCTTCTTTTACATTAATTGTTCCGATGGTGGTTCCTTGTGCGTCTTTTACAGTGGCAGTACTACCATAGAAACAATTACCCATTGTGATTTTTACGGGACCTGTTACAGGGACTGTTGCCTTGAAGTTGGTCACTCCATGTTGATTGTCATGATACTTGCATGAAATCGCAACATTAGCATCCGTTGCATCTGCCGCAACACGAGTCGCGCTTCCGTCGGTGGCTATTGAGACTCCGAAAGACGTAGCCGACTGAGTTGACATTTCATCAGCAGTAAATAAACTGCCGCCTGCCAAGTCGAGCTTAATGTCTCGGAAATCACCAGCCTTTGTAACGACTGAAACGAGTAGGACTAAGCATAGTAGTCCGAATCTTAGTAGATTTCTGTTCATTTGTTTGTTACTTTTTTAGGTTATATATACATGTTTATATTGTTTCCAGTAAATAAGATTAGGAGTTAAGGGTACTGCTTTTGGGTACAAAGTCTTTGCAAACGAGCGCAGAACATCAAACTTGCTTGAATGTTATGCCGAGTGCAGCTTAGACTTGGGTACAAAGGTAATGCAAAATCTTGATAGTTGTTCCTCCTTAATCTAATTAAACTCACGTAAACGTTTACGATGAATTCTTGCATTTTTGTCTTGCATTTTTTACGATTAAGTTGTACTTTTGCATCGTAGTCATATCAAAGACTAATTTCTAAAACATAAAACAAACAAAACAAACTAAAAACAAACGATTATGAAGAAATTCTTTACTCTTATTGCCGCTGTCGCTATGGCAGCAAGTGTGAACGCACAAGGTACTTACGCTGTAGCGGAAGGTGACAATGTGAAGGCTGGCGATCAGATTTCATCTGTAAACAATGTAACTTTGACTTATTGCGAGAATGCTGGTACTGCTTTTGCGGTAGGTAAGGCTATGGGTAATTGGGCTGATGCAGACTTTACTGCTTATGTAGCTGGAAAGAATAATGGTAAGTTGGTTACTGGAGCTGCTCCAACAGGTTGTGTCTATAAGTTTGATACAAAAGTAGCGGGTACTCTTACTGTTGCTGTTCAGTTGAATGCTACTAAGGGATTTCATGTTATAGGTAGTGATTTTGCTGAGGTTGCTCTTGCTTCTTACAATTTGCCTTCTGCTAAGGGTGGTGAGTCTCAAACAATGACACAGAATGAAAAGGGTGAAAATATTGTTGCCGCTAAATCAAATGGTACTGTTAGTATCAATGTTGTAGCAGGTGGTACCTATTATGTTTTGGCAGCTGGTACAAAGCTTGGCTTCTATGGCTTTAAGTTTACTGCTGGCACTTCTGGCATTTCAAACATCAATGCTTCTGAGGCAGCTAACGAGGGTGCTACATTCAACCTTCTCGGTCAGAAAGTGGCAAGCAATGCTAAGGGACTTGTTATCAAGAACGGCAAAAAGTTCATCAACAAGTAATTTCGTTTTCTCTTGCAGGACTTCGTTCCTGCAAGTCGCAAAAAAATATAAGGTCTTCTGTTTCGGCAGAAGACCTTTTTTTTATTCAGCTATGCAAGTAAGCGCCACATGCTCTGAAGGTGCAGAAGCTCCTATGACTTTTTGCCTCGCACCTTCGCCAATACGCATCAGGTATCAAAGTACCGCATGGTAAGAGCTTGGAGAAGATACGAAAAGGCATTGTAAAAATAAAAGGAGATATTGATGCTGGTATGTTGATAGATAGACCAGTTCTACAATATGTATAAGTCAGTCGGCTTCCATGTCGGTTGTACTTCATGTGAAGTGGCTTTGGAAATTGGTAAATATGAAAGTAGGAGGTAAATGTCTTTTATGAATAACATTTACCTCCTACCCAATTTATTCTCTCCGAAAAGAGAAAAATTACTTCTGTACGAACTTCTTGCCAGCCTTAATGACTACACCCTTGTATGCCTTACCTACCTTCTGACCTGCGAGGTTGAATGCAGGAGCATTCTCCAGTGTTGCATCGGTTGTGATGTTGTTGATGCCTGTTGGTATAGGAGCAGAAATAGGAGCCAATTCATTAATGATGTTACCGCTCAACTTAGCTGTGACTAAGATACCAGTTACGTCAAGACCTTCACCGTCAGTGATGCTTGTCTTGGTTTTAAACTTGTCGTAAATCATAACTTTATCAGTACCATTTGTGAGATATTGATTGGTATAAGTTCCTGAAGTTTCAGATATTATATTTGCATTCTCTACTGTTACAAGATCGCAAAGATATTTATTTGATGTGAGGTCTGCTACAGTAACCTTTGTAGGAACTGCTGCTTCACCATCAGTAATAGTTAACTTTTCAGCAGATGTATTTGCGGTCTTTGTAGCCTCAGGCAACTCGTTGAAAAGAGTGTACTTAACCTCTACAGTACCATTGATAATTTGGTTTACATTTAATTCCAAATCTGTATTGAAGAACTGAATAGCACCTGATGCATCGCGAACATAGTACTCTGTGTTTGTTGCACCTGATTTTGTTGTGTAAACGTTCTTGTAAACTACTTGCGCATTCTTGAGAGTTAAAGTAGCAGTTGTTCCACTTGCTAAAGCCTTGAAAGCTGCAATGTTTTCTGCTTTAGTTTCTTCTGCAGGAGGAGTTGGAGTTTCACCGCCACCTTGACCATCAGAAGTAATGTCAACTTTGTCTACATTAAATTGTCCTGCAGTCTTACTTTTATTTGTTCCGTTATCGTTTTTATCACCAACCGTTAATGTTACAGATGAAGAACCATTGGTGTTCTCCCATGTTGTTGTACCATTTGTTTTATCCACAGTCATTGTGCCTTCTGATGCAGTCACTGTTGCCCATTGTTTTTTACCCGCTTCAGACATTGTAAAGACCATTTTTGTCATTTTAGCACCGCTAATGGTAATGCTGTTCTTGGCATAGTGTCGTAGGTCTTTGGAGTTGGCATTTTTGGTTGGTGCAGCTTGACCCTTATTTTTCTTTGCTGTAAATGTGAAGTCGCCTGATGTGAAAGTATAGCCGTTGTTTTCCTTATTATCTACATCACTAACAGTTTTAACAGAAAGTTTTGTAAAATCAATGGTTGATACTCCAGCAAAGCTGAAATTAGCAATTAATGCCAATACAGCGATCATTGAAATGCGTAAAATTTTATTCATAAACGTAAGATTTAAAAGATTAATTAATGTTTTATTTAACTCTTAGGTGAAGAAAGTGCAAACGAGCGCAATGAAAGATAACTTTCAGATTGCCGAGTGCTCTTATCTTCTTTTGCAAAGTTAGTAAAAAATTAGATAGGTTGTTCTAAAAAAGGCATTAAATTTCGATTAAAATGCAAAAAGGTCGAAAAAAGGACATAAAACATCCCTTTTTCGACCATGAACGATAGGCTTTTCTTTATTTTATTACTTTGTCTGTTGCGGTTTTGCCATTGCTGTAGGTTATCTTTCTGATACATACACCCTTGGCTGGGGCATTGAGACGAGTGCCGTTGAGGGCATAATACGTGATGGAAGCCACTTCGCCTTTGTCGACAACCGTCTGGCTGATGCCTGTAGAGGTAGAAGTTGGATAATACTCATCTACTCCTGAAAGGGCATCCTGGTTTTCTGCCTTCATGATGTTTTCAACCAACGAGTTGGCATAGACTTCGATGTTGGTATAATAACCCTTCTTGTCGAGCGAGTAGGTGAGGGCATCACTTGCATCGTTAGGATTCAGACCGTTGGCTTTTTCCCATTCATCAGGAATACCATCCTTGTCGGTGTCGAATCCAGCAGGACGAGAGCCTGTGCCGAAGTTGGTTTCCGTATAACCCTTCACATCTGATACCTTATCTATAATACCAGGCGAGTTGGTGATGCTTCCCTTGTAGGTTGCCGTACCCGTCTTGGCCTCTTCCATGTATCGGGCATCTATTTCGTCGCGATAGAGGGATGCTCCTACATAGGCTAAAACTTTTTCGTATGCTTCGGCAGCAGAGTGGGTGGTTACTTGTCCTGTAGGAGCTGGTTCATCCATCTTAATCTTGATACACGACTTGTCACTGATAGTGGTATGAGCCACAGCATCGCCATAGAAGTTCTTGGCATCCGGACTATAATATTCACCGTTCAGGCTTGGAACGCCCTTGTCATAGCTGACACCTTTCCAGTCTTTATTAGCAGTTTTCGAGCCTTTGGTGGTCTCGGTCGTATTACCATTAATATAATAACGACTGGTCATGTCGTATAGTTCAGGATGGTTTTTGTCGGAGTTGCTCTGTGTAGAAAGTGTGACAAGGGTGATACGGTCTTGGCTTCCTCGCTCTTTACCTGTGCTCACATCTACTTTGAGTCCATTCAGAGTTGTACCTTTCAAACTATGGCTGGGACCAGCCTTGTAGTAGTTGTTGACGATATTGATCTGCCCACCACCAGGACCGCCATAGCAGGTGCCCTGTGCGTTATACATCACGCAGTTGCGGAAATCTACGTTCTCTGCCTGTACGGTGTTCTGCCACTTATAGGTACTGTATTCCTTGTTGCTGGTATAGCCCGTCCAACCATATCGGGCACCATTGAAACGGGGACCACGGTTCATGAGATGAGCTACGAAGTTGTGGTGGAAACTTGCTAACTTACCACCCCAGATGCCGCCATAGCCATGAGCACCCTTGGAGTGACCAGGGTTGGTAAGGCTCTCTGCCACGGTACACCACTGCATGGTGAAGTTGTTGTTGTCATAGAACGAAGCCACCTCGTCGATACTCCAGCTGAAGGAGCAGTGGTCGAAGATGATACCCGTCTTGTTGCGCTGCCATGAGGCATCAGCACCGTCGTTGATGTTCTTCTCCTGTCCACGGCGAATGCGGATGAAACGGATGATATTGTTGCTACCCGGTTGAACGGTATAATAGCGCAGGGTGATGCCTGGCGAGGGAGCAGTCTGTCCGAGGATGGTGATGTTGTCTGCTATCTTCAAGTCAGACTTCAGGGCGATGACGCCCGCCACATCGAAGACGATGATTCTTTTGCCCGACTTGACTGCCTCTCTGAAAGAGCCAGTTCCGCTGTCGTTGAGATTCGTTACGTGATAGATTTTACCGCCTCTTCCTCCAGTAACAAATCTACCATGGCCTTCGGCTCCGGGGAAAGCAGGAGCCTGTGCCATGGTAGATATGCTGATGAGTGAGGCTGCAATGATAGATAATGATTTCTTCATTTGTTAGCCTGATTGTTTTTATAGAGTTACTTGATAAGTCCCTGCTGTTCCATTTCGAGACTTGCCCAGATGAAAGGACCCACGCCCTTGGCATCGTTGTCGCGGATAGGCTCGCTCATATAGTATTCGAAGCTGCCGTCGCGCTTGTAGTTGGGCTTCTTTACGTATGGGCCAGGGCCAGGGCCTAAGCCGCTTACTGCACAGCAGCGTGTCAGACTGATGGTCTTGTCGGCGTTTACCTTGATAAACTGTTTCAAGATACCATTGTATGCCTTCACGCCAGCCTTGAGATATTCCTCAGAGAGGTAGCCCTTGCGGTAGCCCTTGAGCAGCACATAGGCAAACATCGAAGAGGCTGTGCTCTCCAGATAGTTCTTGTCGCTCTTCACGTCGAGCACGTCGTACCATACGCCAGTCTTCTTGTCCTGGTACTTCACCACACTCTTCATCGCCTTGTTCAGCAGGTCGATCACCTCCTGGTGTCGTGCGTAGTTCTCGGGCATGGCGTCGAGGCACTCGGTCATAGCCATCACATACCATCCCAAGGCTCTTGCCCAGCAGTGCTGGCTCTTGCCGTCTTCCTTGTTTGCCCAGAACTGCTGATGGGTCTCGTCCCATGCGTGCTTCCAGAGCTGCGTCTTCTCATCGTAGGTGCGATAGTCGGTCTTCACCATCTGGTCTACCGCATCGTTGAGATACTTCTCTGCCTTCTTGGGCTTCATGGTCTGTACGGCATAGTTGCAGTAGAAAGGCAGTCCCATGAAGATACCGTCGAGCCATACCTGGTTGGCGTAGATAGCCTTGTGCCAGTAAACTCCCTCCTTGGTGCGAGGCTGGTTCTGCAACTGCTTGAAGAGTGTCTTCAGTGCCTTTTCTGTTCCCTTAGAGGGGAAGAGGTTGTGCATGCGCAGGATGAACTTGGCAGTACGCACATTGTCGAGGTTGAAGTCTTCGTATTTGTAGCCAGTGATGTTGCCTTTCTCATCGATCATCTTGGCAGGATATTCCTTCAGGTAGTCGAGGATGGCATTGTTGCCTTCCTTGTAGTGCTCGTAGGTGTCGAGCATTCCCTCCATCTCAATACCCATCACATAGCTCCACTTGGGCTTGCTGCTGAAGTCGAGCAGGTAAGAGTGGGGCACACGCTTCATCTCGCTGTAGGTGAGCCATTCGCTATAGTTCTTGTAGGGCTGGTCTTCCTTGTTGAGAACGAGGGAGCCGTTGATGACGAGGTTGTCGAACTTCACGTTGCGGGTCTTGCCGGTGATCTTGACAGGCTCTTTCACCACACCGTCGAACTTACAGTTCTTGATATTGATGTCGTAGACATTCTCCAAAGAGTCGCGGCCGATAATCAGCACGCCGTAGTCGCTCTTCTGACAGGTGACGTTCTCTACATTCACATTGTTCACGATAGGTTCGAAACCACGATAGCATATTTCTTTTCTCTCGTAGTCGAGGTTGATCTTCACCACAGCCTCCTTGCACTGACCCACGACGACGTTGCGCATATTGATGTTCTGCACCTGACCGCCACGGCAGTTGTTGGTCTTGATACGCAGGATGCGCTCCAAGTGTGGAGAGTCCATCACGCAGTTTTCGGCATATACGTTCTCGCAGCCACCCGAGATCTCACTTCCTATCACCACACCGCCATGGCCGTCTTCCATCTTGCAGTTGCGGATGATGATGTTCTTGGAAGGCTGGTTCCAGAGACGACCGTCGTTGTTGCGACCGCTCTTGATAGCGATGCAGTCGTCGCCGGTATGGAACACGCAGTTCTGGATGAGAACGTTCTCGCAAGCCTCAGGGTCGCAACCGTCACCGTTAGGTCCTTCGTTCCATACATACACACCGTCTACCGTGATGTTCTTGGAGAGCAGTGGATGGATGACCCAGAAAGGCGAGTTGATCATCTTGACATCCTTGATAAGGATGCGCTCGCAGTGTACCATGTTGACCAACTGAGGACGCAAGCCATAGCCCATACCGAACTTACGCTCGTCGAAAGGCACACCGTCCTCTGCCATCTTCAGCAGTTTGCTGCGTGAGCCCAATTTCTGGCTCTCTTTGGTCACACCCTCCTTGTAACCGAAGCGAGGGCTGCCATTCCACTGCCAGAAGGTGTCGTTGTTGCCACCTCCATCGATGGTTCCCTTACCGGTAATGGCAATGTCGGTAGCCTTGTAGGCATAGATGCAGGGAGAATAGTTCCAGCAAGCCAGACCTTCCCAAGAGGTACGTACCAGGGGATAGAGCTTAGGCTCGAAGGCAAAGTGAAGGGTGGCGCCTTCCTCAAGAACGAGGTTGACATGGCTCTTCAACTCAATGGCTCCTGTGTTCCAGGTACCTTTAGGGATGATCACCTTTCCGCCTCCCTTCTTGGAGACAAGAGAGATGACTCTGTTGATGGCCTTTTGGTTTTGTGCAGCCGTAGCTGTAGTCTTGGCACCAAAAGATGTGATAAGGAACTGGCGTTCGGCAATTTTTGGCAATTGGATGCTCTGCTCGATACGCTTGTACTCATTGTCGTCCCATCCTGCTGCAAAGGCGCAAGCTGGCAATAGGAGAGCGAGCAATAGTGTCTTTAAGTATCTCATAATTTGCTTTAAAATAGATAATGATTAATACTGTAGTTGTTATTTTCGCCACAAAGATAATGAATTTATTTGGTAATGGTTGCGTACACAATGTTAAAAAACTCATTTTCCTTCAAAAAAGCTTGGAGTTCTCAATAATAAAGTTTATATTTGCAGCATCTTTTATAAGATTTCAATTTTCTTTATTGAAATCATTATCACGAGGTTGGTGCATCCTGCACCAACCTCTTTTTGGTATATATATAATTGAACTTTAGCAAGTTCAGAAGTTATAGAAGTTATCACTCATCTCCTCAGCCACTAATTGTTAAAAAATAGTGTGAAAGATAATAAAAAAGTCTTCTTGTTTGGTGGTTTTTGATAAAAGTACTATCTTTGCAGTGATTTTTAACATTCCTAACACAATAAAAACAAATAGCCTATAGATTAAGATTTCTACTTGAAGAAACTAAAGAGGTTAGAAAAATGAGAAAACTCGAAGAAATGACCGATGAGCAACTCGCCTTGGCTTATGTCGAGGGCGACAATTGGGCATTCGATTTGTTACTGTCTCGCAACGAGGTGAAACTGTTCGGCTATATCATGTTTGTGGTTCACGACCAGGAAAAGGCGAATGATGTCTTTCAGGAGACATTCGTCAAGGTGGTTACCAAACTGCAGCAGCGCCAGTATGTGCCCAATGGTAAGTTCTTAGCTTGGTGCATGCGCATAGCCCACAATGTGATGATGGACATGTATCGCGACAACAGATTGCAGAACATCGTGGAGACTCCCGATGACAACGATATGTCGAAGATAAGAGACGAATACGTGGTCTTCGATAATGCGGAGAACACTATCGTGCGGGGACAGGTGATGTCGGATGTTAAGAAGATGGTCAACCTGCTGCCACCTACCCAGAGGGAAGTGGTGTATATGCGTTATTACCAGCAGTTGTCCTTCAAGGAAATCGCCGAACTTACGAATGTAAGCATCAACACCAGTCTTGGCAGAATGCGTTACGCACTCCTTAACCTACGTCGTATGGCTAAGGAGCACGATGTATTCTCGAATATTACAATGTTTTAAGACCGTGGATGGTGGCAAGAGGGTCTTTGCTCTTGAACACATAACTGCCACTCACTAAGATATCGGCACCAGCCTCTATCAGGCGGGGAGCCGTTTCTGCCTGCACGCCACCATCGATCTCTATCAGTGCTTTCGAGCCGGATGACTTGATGAGTTGGCGCAGTCGTGCCAGCTTGCCTATGGTGTTCTCAATGAACTGCTGTCCGCCGAAGCCTGGATTCACACTCATCAGCAGCACCATGTCCACATCGCAGATAATGTCTTCGAGCACGCAGACAGGTGTGGATGGGTTCAGCGTTACACCGGCTTTCATTCCAGCGGCATGAATCTGCTGTATGGTACGGTGAAGGTGGGTGCATGCCTCGTAGTGCACATTCATCATCATTGCGCCCGCCTTGGCAGTCTGCTCTATGTACTGCTCTGGGTGGACAATCATGAAATGCACGTCAAGAGGCTTGGTGCATACCTTTGACACCGCCTCGATGACAGGAAATCCAAAAGAGATATTGGGCACGAAAACTCCGTCCATTACGTCGAGATGAAGCCAGTCGGCTTCGCTCTTGTTGATCATCTCAATGTCGCTTCTCAGGTCGATAAAGTTGGCTGACAACAGAGATGGGGATATGATTGGTTTCATTCTTTGTTCTTATTTTAGTTGAGGCAGAACGCCTCGTAACGTCCGTTCATTTTGATAGCGCGATAAGTGTAGGCTATCTGTTTGATCATATTGATAGTCTTTCTCGACGGTCTCATTTCATCAGAAGTAGAATATTGCTTCATAGGCGTTTTATTATATGTTAAGTTCTTGCTTTTGTTAATATAACGACGCCTTTGCCACTTTATTATATTTCAGCAGAAGAATATTCTAAAAAAATGCAAGCGGCTTCGATGCCCAACGCAATTGCTTTCGTTGCTTATCGAAGCCGCTTTCATCTGCCATCGAAGCCGCTTGGCTTTTTTGAAAAACTTAGCTCAGCTTTCGCAGTTGCTAAAGCGCAGTTTGTTATTAGCTGCGCACGTTATATTTATTAATCTTCCTTATGGAGAATCAACAGGAGCATAAAAAACATTCACAGACGAGCAAGGATGCTGCGTCTGTGAATGTCGTAGAGGTTGTTGTCCCCATGATAGGGGGAGGAAGAAGTCTTGTTTATTTACTTACCTTTTTAGTCTTTCCATCGGCATACTTGACGATGTAGATTTGTCCGCGTTGCATCTCCTTGCTGTTGATGCAACGGCCCAGACAGTCGTAAACTCCCATTACCTGAAGACCTTGTGTAGTAGGAGTAGAGATGCCTGTCGATGTAAACTGCAACTCAACACTATTGGATGGACTGCTTTCCCCAAAGCTTCCTGTGGCACTTACTGCATAGGTGTTGGTGCCATCCAATGGAGCAGGGTCAACATATTCGGTTGTTGTGCTGGTGGCAATCTTGATGCCGTTTCGATACACGTTGTATCCAGTGATATTGTTGGAACCGCTGCCCAAGATTTCGAGGTTGTCAATCTGCCAGTAGTAGCTCAACCCTATGTTGTCTGTATCATAGCAGTGGAATCGGATCTGCATTTCTGCAGACTGATAATCCGAGAGGTCGAGGGTGATCTTGGTATATTTGCCCGCAAACGATGCGTCTTCGTCTGTACAAGCATTGAAAATAGGTGTCCATGACTTTCCGTTGTCCTTGCTTACTTCCACATTATAATATTGAGGGTTTGTAGGGGTCTTTCCTGCAGCCGTTGTACGAGAATAGAAGCTCAGCGTCTTGCCATATGCGAAGGTCTTAGATGTGAAATATTCATCTTGGTGAATATCCTCCCATGCGGAATACATTGTAGCAGCATAGCTTCCCTCGTATGGTCGGTAAAAGCCCTTGTTGGGGACGCCTTTCTGCCATCTCCAACCACGATCGCCCGAAGTGGTGACAACCCAGCCATTGGGATTCTCTGTGTTCTCAAAGTCATCGTAGAGAAGTGTCTCGCCAGCCGAAGCCGCAGTCCAAGACAAATGGATGCCGTCGTCTTGTATGCTTCCTGTCAGTTGCGATGGAGCCGTTACGATGTTTGACAACTGGGTGATGGTCAGTGGTGCCTCCGTGCTGGCAGTCTTCACCATGATGGTAGCCGTTCTGTTTTGTGGCTCATTGTTCTCGCTGTTTGTAGTGAAGGTGACCTCTGCATTTCCTGTACCCTCAGTCTGGCTCAAGGTAATCCATGTAGGAAGGTTCTCTAAAGTCCAAGTCTCGTCAGAGGAGATGGTTACTGTAGCCGAACTCTGTGCGCCTCCAGCCAAGGTAATCTCTTTCTTGTTTAGAGAAAGGTGGTTGGTAGATTCGTGGAGATAGAACGAGATGGTGCTTCCGCAAGTAGAAATGTTGCTGATGGCAAAAGGTGCCTCCTTGCCATTGCTATAGAAGGGCTTGGCTGTAGCCTCGCCACCAAAAGTAGTTCTTCCACTCTCGGCACTGAAGAAAGCCTTTGTGATATCGCCATCCGATGTGGTGGTTCCGTTAGGACGGAAGATGTACTGTTCGTCGAGTCGGGTAGTGCCATTATAGTTGACGTTGCCTCCAGTGTAGGCAGGGTTGATTCTGTAAATAAGCAGACCCGAACCAGGAAGACTCTTGTCGAAACCTTCCTTTTTGCGATATTCCACTACGAAGTATTCATCGCTTCCTACTGGTTTGATTTTATAAGCAATGTTTTCTTTGCTGCTACCACCTACGGGATTCAAGGTGTAGGTACCAGCTTTGGAAATCTCTGGTATCTCGTCAATCCATTTACAGTAGCGATACTTGGTGTAGGCTGTCATGTTTTGAGCTACGAGCTGATTGTCTGACATCAAGTCCCATATTCCTACAGGGTTGAGACTTCCTGAAGCATGATACAGGTCGTAGGTACCCAATGAGTGAGACATCTCATGGCAAAGAACTCCGGTGTTGAGGGCGATGCCTTCGAAGTTTTCATAACCATTAGCCTCGTCGAAAACCATGATGTAGCCCACCAACTTCTTACCTTTTATATAGATAGCCTTTTCATCAGGCAAAGCCAAGTCCTTGCGTTGTGGCCAGAGGATGCCTCGCTTGTTGCTCAGTTCTGATTGTCCGCTGAAGATGATGCACAGGTTATCTATGTAGCCATCGTCGTTCTTGTCGATGTCGGTAGCGGCAGCCACGTCTTTCTCTATATAGTTGGCTATTTCTCTTACCAATGCCTGCATGCGTGCTTCACCCTCGGTGTCTGAGTTGTAGCCAGAGGGACGCAATGTGGCATCATACTTCTGGTAGTATGCTCTTTCGTAACGTGTCTTGTAAGACACGATCTTGGTGTCAGTAGTAACAGGATAGAAGGAACTCTTCCATTCCAGCTGGTTGTAGGAAGCCTGACGGAAATAGTTGTATACCGAGTTGTCGGTAGTGTTGCTGCCGTTGAACAGGTTCTGATAGGTGTCTATCGTATGTTCAAAAATACTGGCATCCTCGTCGGCAAAGCGCACAAAGCACACCGTGTTGCCAACGGTTCCTGTGTTCTTGTTGAATGCTCCTGCCTGGAAGGCAAAGAGGAGACAAAGAATGGTTAGTGCTAATGACTTCTTCATAGTCGTACTTGTTGGATTGTAAAAAGTGCCATATCCCATGAGACGTTTTGCCCATGCGATGTGGCACTTTATGAAATAAAATTATTAGAGGGCTACCTTGATAGCCTTGCCGTTGATGCTGACGATGTACAGACCCTTTGCAGCCTGAACATGAGCATTGGCAGAGTTGGCGTGGAAGTTAGCTACCACAGCACCACCCAAGTTGGCTACTGTTACAGCGTCGCCCTGTGAAAGTCCAGAGATAGAAATCTCATTACCTGCTGTGCTTACCTTCACACCCTGAGCTGTTACAGCGTTGATGCCTGTAGAACCTTCTACCTTTGTGACGGTAGTCTTGTAGATGCTTGTGCCAGTAAACTTGCTATATAAAGCAGAACTCATGGTTACATATACAGCTTCCTGTGCTGTAAGAAATGTAATTTTGCCGTCAGCAACTGTGTAGTCGGTGCCTTTTGTCAGAGCTGTTTTGTCTGACTTGTAAACAGCAAATTGGGTGTTCAAAGTGGCACTTGTCTGTGATGAGAGGTCGAGTACATCTCCTACCTTGTAAGATTCTGCAATGGCATAGTCATTCTGTGGAGCATAAGTGAATTTTTTTGTCGCAGTAGTTGCGTCAGGGGCAGGGAGCGTAGCCAATGTGAAGTTATTCTTAGAGATGTTCAAAGTATTCATCTTGGCACTGGGTAGTTTGATTTCTGTTAGCTGGTTGCCTATCAGAAAAAGTGTTGCATTGCCTGCATCTTGAATACCTGAAGCATCAATACTTGTCAGTTTGTTGTTGTTAAAACTGAACCTAGGTGCAGATGCTGTGTTATTACCAATCTTAACAGAGTTAAGTTCCATGTTAAGGGCATATACATTTCTGAGGGCTGGATTGGTGGATAAATCCAATTCGCCAGTAAATTTGTTCTGGCTGATTGTAAGATTCTGTAATGCCTGATTTTTGGTGATGTCTATTGCTGTCAGGAGATTATTGTTAATGATCAATTCAGTCAATTTGGTACACTTGCTGATATCAATGCTTGTCAACTGATTGTTGGCGATGGTCAGCTTCTCCAACTCTGTGTTCTTTGTCAGGTCAATGGAAGTCAGTTTGTTGGCATTGGCAGTCAAATCTTTCAAGGCTGTAGCCTTAGTTACATCCAAAGACAATACTTGGGCACCACCATCTACTCTTGATGGACATCCGAAACCAACGATATTGTCGCCATAGATTTTTACTTTTCCGTCACCTACAACGGTACCCGTTACTTCTTTCATAGTCATAGTTGAATATTTACTATCGTATACAGGTAACTTTTCAGATGTGACTTTCTCGCCATTACCCCAGTCTATCTGTACTGTTCCTTCAGTGGCCAGTCCGATGGAAAATGTTCTGGTGTTGCCATCTACCTCTGCCTGCAATTCAATGGCAGGTTCTGTCTGTGCGAAGGCTGTCATTGTACTGATGACAGCCAACAAAAGTGTAAAGAATTTCTTCATACTTGTAGTGTCTTATGTTGATAAATATAAAAGTTTGCGGTCATTTATTTAATAACCTTCTTGATGTTGTTACCCTGCTTGACAATGTACAAGCCCTGCTTCTGACCCTTCAAGGTGTTGCCTACCTTGACGCCATCAATAGTATATACCTCCTGTGCGGCAGTACCCTGTGTCTGTATGTTGGCAATACCTGTAGTCTCCTGTTTAGGAGTGGTCACCTTGATGCCGTGGATGTAAACCTCTTTATTTGTGATGTTGCGGAAGTATGCATATACAGGTTTGTCGGACTTAATTGTAATTTCGTTGTAGCCATTTGTTTGTTTTTCAAGGCCTGTAACCGTGGTGTTGCCTGCACCTGCAAACTTGTTGAACATGCTATATGCCTTGCGCACTTCATAATCACCGAAGATAGTGCCTACTTTGTCTGTGCTTAAAAGTTGGCAGTAGATGGATCCCGAGCATGAAACATTTATGCTGAATGTAGAGCATGAAGGCAGGCAAAGAACAATTCCACCACCATTTGGTGAATTTGATGCACTTGCTGCAGGTAAAATGATAGCTCCTTTCTTAAATCCATCAGCACCCAACTCGCCGCCTTTTCCGTAGCCAATTGCATCTGGATCTACTGTAGTCGAAGGATATTGAAATTGGTCTGCATAAACCATCTGGATGATTTTGCCTTCAGGGTCTACTTTGTAGTCGTCTTCATTGCAGACACCGACATACTGGTCAACAATATCCTGGCTGTTGAACCACAACCAGCCATTTTCATCGACTACTGAAGCAGGGAAAAGATTGTACTCCTGTGCTTGAACTCCGATAGCGCTGAGTAACAGCGCCCATGCTAAGTAAATTTTTCTCATAAAGATGATGTTTTTTGTTAAGGAATGTTCTTTCGTCAGCGTCTTGCTGACGAAAGAACTTTTATCCGTTGTTTGTATTGAGTGTTTTGTTGCTACTTCTGAAGTTTCGTATGTACGGAAGTTATAGAAGTTAAAGAAGTTATCACTCCCTTCGGTCGTTAGAAGTTATAGCCAACAGCCTTTTTGTTTGAATATCTATCTGTAAAGCATATGGCTTTAACTTCTCTAACTTCTTTAAATTCTTTAACTTCCCCATTTTCGAAAGTTGAGTTCTTTATTGTTCTGTCCAGTCTGGGTTTTGGGCAATGCCGTGATACTTGATCTCGCTCCAAGGAATGGGCAGATAGTATTGTTTCTTGTCGAAGACTCTTACACGTTTAGGGAAACGGTTTACGTTGCTGATGGTGTACTTGGTGTTTACCACCTCGTTGTTTACCACAGTTACGTCGACACGCATACCCTTCAGAGGATTGGTCTCGCCGTTCATCTTCTGCTCTGCCACACCCCATCTGAAGAGATCCCAGTAGGTGGTTTCCTCGAAAGCCATTTCCACACGACGCTCGTTTTTGATGTCGTCGAGTGTTGGATTCTCAATGTCTGGCATGTGAACACGCTGACGGGTCTTGTTGACATACTCCTTTGCCAAGTCTGTGTTTCCTAAGTCGTAGCAAACCTCAGCATAGTCGAGCAGTGCCTCTGCAAATCGCCAGATGATGTAGTTCTGCTTGCTGGCATAAGTATCGTTGTTGTCGATAGTCTGGCTTGGATCAACAAACTTGCCCATGTAATAACCAGTCAAGGTTACGGCAGCCGACGTAGAAGTACCATAAGGTGTAAGGTCGACACCAGCAGTACGGTTGGTGTAATGAATGTCCATCACGTGGTTGCGGTAGGTACATCCATCATACAGGATGTTGGCATAGAAACGATAGTCTCTGTTGTCGTATGGATGCTTTGCATCGTAGGTCTTGCCAGGCTGCATGCCATACTCGTCCACATGGTTCTGGGTAGGAGTGTAGGCTGCTGTCGTACCTGTAAAGAAAGGAGAGGCCGCGTCTCTATCGAGCTTATGACCAAACTTGTTGGCAAAGTCGCCATCATCAGAATGCTGTACCTCGAAGATAGACTCCTGTGAGTTCTTGGTCAGGAAGATTTTGCGATAGGCATCGCGAATATCGTCCTGTGTGGTGGCAGAGATAGGGATGAGGCTATACTGGTTCAGAGCGAAGAGGTCCTCGTATGCCTTCTTTGCTTTTTCCAGCATATTGCGCGACTGGTCATCCGCAAAACCTAAGTAGGTTAGTTCCTCACCCTTGTTCTGGAATACCTTACTGGCAGCCCAGAGGTAAGTTTTCGCCTTGAGCATGATAGCTGCACCCTTGGTGGCGCGACCAGTTTCGGTAGTGGCGTGAACCTGAGGCAAATATTTGGCAGCCTCGTCGGCTTCAGCCACGATGAAGTCTACCATCTGCTGATAGCTTGCACGTGGGAACTTCTCTTCTTTGATGAGTGGATTATAAGTGTGGTCGATGAGGGTTACACCACCAAACATTCTCCACAGCATATAATAGTAATAGCCTCGCATGAAGTGCGCCTCACCGATGATGCGGTTCTTCTGGTCGCCATTGCTGATATTACCTAAATTTTCCAGCAAGGTGTTGATAGACTGAATCTGAGTGAAGTAGTTGCTCCATACATTGGCAGCCCATTTGGTAATCTCCTGGCTGTTGCCTTTCAGTAAGTCGCCATAACCGGCGTTGTAGTAAGTACTCTTACCCACGCTAATCTGGTCGCCAAACCAAGGCATATAATATCTTGATTTGCTCTTTACCAGCGAAATGCTGGGAACATAAGTGCTGAAGCCATTACTCATGCATCTGTACCAAGAGTTCTCGTATTCGTCGAGAAGCTGAGGATTACTCCATACCGACTTCTCGGAAATCTTGTCGAGAGGAGCATCCCTGAACAGGCTGTCGCAACTCGTCAGCACACCGGTGGTGGCTGCGAGTGTAATGATGGTTATGATTCTATTGAATTGTATTTTCATACTTTCTGTGTTCTATATATAATATAATGTGGTCTCGTTAGAAACCTAAGTTGAGAGTTACACCGTAAGAGCGCTGGATAGGGTAGCCACGGAGTGACTCTGGGTCCATGCTCTTCAGACTGCTGATGGTGAAGAGGTTGCTTGCCTGCAAAGCGATGCTGAGCGATGAGAGGCTCATCTTCTTGACGATGCTGCCTGGGAAGTTGTAACCGAGGTTCAGCAACTTGAGGCGCACGAAATTACAGTCCTCAATCCAGAATGTAGATTTCTTGCGGTTGTTGTCGTTGGATGTGGCAATCTTCACGCGTGGATATTTGCCAGAAGGATTGCTCTCTGACCAACTGTCGGTAAGGTGATACTTCTGATACTTAGGCAGGGTACCGTTCTCTAATGTATAGTAGTCGGTAATGTTCTGCTTGTATCCAGACTCGCCCTGGAAGATGGCATTGAGGAAGAAACCCTTGTATTGCATTCCGAAACGGAAGCTGAAGTCCATGTCGGGTTGTGAAGAGTTCTTGACGTAAATATAGTCATGAGAGTCGAGAACACCATCCTCGTTCTGGTCGATGTATTTGATGTCACCAGGAGCGAGGGTTGCATTACCCTGTCCGTCCTGGTCGAGTGGCCAGTTGTCGATTTCTTCCTGACTCTGGAACAGACCTGCTGCCTGATACATCTGCCATACCATGCTGCTGGTTCCCTTACGGCGAAGGTTGGGCAGCTGACTGCTCTCGTCGCCGAAGTCGAGGTATTTGTCGTTGCTCTTTGACAGGTTGATTGACATGTTGTACTTGAACTTGCCGATGGTGTTCTTGTGGCTGATGGTGAAGTCCCAGCCCCATGCCTTCAACTTGCTGAAGTTCTCAGAAGGATAAGCTCCGTCGGTACCTGTCGAAGGAGGGAAGAGATAGTCCGGTGCCGATGTGATCTTGTCGGTCTCGTAACGTACGAAGTAATCGAAAGACACACCGATGCGTCCGTTCCAGAAGCCCATGTCCAAACCAAAGTTGTAATCGTGGGTCTTTCCCCATGACAGATCGGTGTTAGGATAACTCATGAGGGTGAATCCTGGACGGTAAACGCTTGAGGCAGAACCCTTGCTGCCGAAGCTGTAACCATAGTTGGCAGACTCGGTGTAGTTCTTCAGATATGAGTATGCACCCACCAAACCGTCATTACCCAACCATCCAGTAGAGGCTCTCAACTTCAGGTTAGAGATGACGCCCTGCTTCCAGGCTTTGAAGAATTCCTCATTAGAGACAACCCATGAACCAGAGAATGATGGGAAGAAGCCCCATCGGTTGGAGGGCGAAAAGTTGGTAGAACCGTCGACACGGAAGCTGAACTCGGCAAAGTACTTGTTGGCGTAGCTGTAGTTGAGACGGCCGATGGTAGAGGCACGCTCGTTGATCGTCTCGTCACCATTGAGCTTTGAGCTCTTGGCCGTACCCATGGTCTCGGGCACGGAAGTCTTGTTGAGGTTCTTGCCTATCATATACTGATTGTTGAGTCGCTGATAGTTCATGACCAGTGTGGCACCTACGGTATGCTTTGTCGCAAAGGTGTTGTTGTAGTTGATACCCGCCTCGTAGAGCTGACTCTTATAGAAACGGTCGGCCTGTTCTAAGGTTGTCTTAGCCTTAGGGTAAACCGTATTCTGGTCGATGGCAAATTCTTCTGTAGTGGCATCGTAGGTGTAGAGAGTTACAGGAGTGCTGTATCTCTTTTCTATACGATGGTTGTCATCGAAGGTTCCACGTACATAGGCATTCAGACCCTTTACCCAAGGGATGTCCCATCGCAGGTTGACATTCACAGTACCCATTCTTGACAGATCTTTGATGTATCCGCCCAAGCCACGAAGGTTGATGAGTGGGTTGCTACCATCGATACTTGCCAACTCGCCATTGGTAAACTCGTATACCTGGAGGGGAGAATAGCTATAGGCTGCATCGAGGGTTGTGTAGCTGCTGTTCTTGGCGTTAGAGTTGGCGCCCGTATAGTCGACAAACAAAACGAGACCCTTGGTGAGGGTGGCATCCAACTTCATGGAGTAGTTGATACGGTCGCGGCCTACACCACTATAGAGACCCTTGGAGTTGGCATAGCCCAAAGAGAGATAGTATTTTACGTAAGAGTTGCCACCACTTGCAGATACAGCATGAGTGGTAGAGTAGCCCGTCTTGTCGAGATAGTCTAAGAGGTTGCTGTCGCCATAGACGTTGGGGTTGGAGTGAGTGCGGATCTCTTCCAACTGCTCCTCTGTATAAGGAGCCAGGGTGCTGGAAGGTGAATTGGCAATAGCCTGGTTGCGAAGCTTGGCAAACTCGTAGGCATCGAGGAATTCAGGCAGTTTGGTAGCTTCCTGGAGGTTGTACTGGCCACGGTAGTTGATGCGCAACTTCTGGTTGCCCTCTGCACGCTTGGTCTGTACGAGGATAACACCATTAGCGGCACGTGCACCATAAACGGCAGCAGCGGCTGCATCTTTCAATACGGTGATGCTCTCGATATCATCGGGGTTGAGGTCGGAAAGACGAGTCTCACCATCAGAAGTAGTCGTACCGAATCTTGGCACACCATCGATGACGAGCAAAGGTGCTGAGTTAATACCACGGATATGAAGGGCAGCTTCCTTGGCAGTACTTGGGTCACCCGTAGAAGCCATGACCTGCAGACCAGCCACCTGTCCGGTAAGTGCATTGTCGAGGTTGGCGGTAGGCATCATGAGTAGGTCGTCAGCCTTGATGGTCTCAATAGAACCTGTGATAGATGATTTCTTCTGAAGACCATAACCTATTACGACAAACTCGTCGAGATGCTGGGCGTCTTCTTCCAGTTTCACTTCTATCTGTTTGCCAGACTGAGCGCTTACCTCCTTGGTCTTGTAGCCAAGGAAAGAAATGACCAACTTACCCTGATGGGCAGGGATGGAGAAGTTGCCATCCACATCGGTGCTGGCACCTATCTTGGTGTCTTTCCACCTTACATAGGCACCAGTGACAGGCTCACCAGCCTGGTCGATCACCTTACCCTTGACGAAGTCCTGGGCGTTTGCAAATTGACATACCCACATGAAAGTAAGCATGAGTGCCCACTTCATGTAGTAGTGCAGTGTTTTGTTCTCTCTCATAAAAATATTTATTTTCAAAAATATAACTTGTTCTGGGGAGAATTCGGGGAGAATTCTTTTTGAGGAATTCGGGGAGTTAAAGGAGTTAAGGAGTTAAAGGAGTTAAGACAACAGCTTTACTGCTGAGTATGCCTCCAAAAAGACTGTTGGCTTTAACTTCTGAGCGAAGCGGTATCTTCTTTAACTCCTTTAAACTTCTGAACTTGCGAAAGTAAAGTTACTTATTGTTCAGCAACTTCTCCATGAGAAGAATCTGATAAGAGTAGAAGTCGCGGGTGCTGCCAGTAGCGGTAGCACGATAAGCACGATACTTGTTGAGTACACGCTGCAGGCTTCCTGTCATCAGGGCACCAGTCTCAGCATCGCTGAGCATGCTGCCACCATAATTGATACGTACGAAGCTGTCGGACATATCGTTGGCATTGCAAATCTGCTGCGACATCTCGAGGTCGTTCTGCCACAACTGGTCGTCGGTGAGACCCTTGGTCTTCTTGCCTGTCTCGGGCTGCAAGCCAGTGCGCTGCATCATCAGATTGATGGCATTAGACTGCAGAGCCTGCTCGGCATAAGAAAGCTTTCCACCCACAGGAGCCTTGAAGATCATGTTGGTCAGGTCGTTCATATAACCTTCGATGGTGTAGTTGGCGTAGGCATTTACCATTCCACCTTCCTTGATGCGATAGAGTGCTGTAGGGTTGAACAGTGAAGAAATGGTGCGCTTGCAGATGTTCTTGTTGACATCCAAACTCAGTTCCATCTTGTTCAGCAGGGCATGAGGTGTGAGCCAACTGTCGAAGCTGCGCATCTGTGCAAGCAGCCATGTGAGGGCTTCCTTCTGACGTGCCTTGTTGATGTAGTTCATGCTCTGAGCCTGACCATCGCCCTGTCTGATCTCTGTATATTCGATGCCACCGATATAAGATGCTACATGGTTGATGTAGCGGGTGTACTGCTTGGTAACCTCACGATAGAGTTTCTCCAAGTCGTCGTATCTCTCGCCCTTCTCCATGGTCCAGTTCTCGAAGTTCTTCATCAGAATCTTCATGTTGCTGATACCATAGTTGCTGGCTTTGATATGGTCGTTTCCAAGGTCCTCGGTCAGGTCGGTTGGGTCTACAGTACCTAAAACCTGTTGAGCGCCAAACTGGAATTTCTTATCGTTGGCTTTCTCGGCAATCCATTTGTTAAGAGTAGCCACTTCCTCCTCAGGAGTATTGGCGCCCTTGATGATTCTGTAACCCCAGTTGATGGCATACTTGTCGTATACACCGATAACAGGAGGAGTAAGACGCACGCCTTTCTCCAAATCGCCAGGCTGGGCGATGTAGTTGTTGCGGGCATAGTCCATGATACTTGGTGTGGTGCCATACTGCTGTGTGAACTTTGGATCTCTCAGCTGCTCAACGTCGAAAGCATAGCTGGCACCCATGTTGTGCATCAGACCCAGGGTATGACCAATCTCGTGGGCTGCTGCATAGCGGATAGACTCGCGCATCACATCGTCATCGAAGGTGTTCTTGCGAACTCGCTTGTCTACAGCTGCAGTCTGGATGAATCGCCAGTTGTGCAACAGGGATACGATGTTGTGATACCAGATGACGTCGGCGGTGAGAATCTCGCCGGTACGAGGGTCTTTATGACTTGGACCCATGGCATTGGCGGTAGATGTAACTGCATACTTGAAGCAGTTGTAGCGCATATCGTCTGGATCGAAGTCAGGATCGTTCTTGGGATAGTCTTTAGCAATGATGGCATTCTTGAAACCTGCCTGCTCGAAAGCCTGGTTCCAGTCTTCTATACCCGTCTTGATGGTTTCTCTCCACTTCTCAGGGAAGGCAGAGTCGACATAGAACACGATAGGTTTCTGTGGCTCTACCAGTTCGCCGGCAAAGTACTTGTCCATATCTTCGGGCTTGGGTTGCAGGCGCCATCTGTTGATGTAGGTCTTGCTCTCCACCTTGTCCTTGGAAGAACTGTATATGTTCTTGTTGTTATTGAAGAAACCCACGCGGTTGTCCTGGTATCTCATAGGCATAGGATCCTCGGGCAGGACAAAGAGTGAACGGTGAACCTTCACAGAGTAAGGCTTCTTGATCATACCTGTGGTGTTGAACGACAGGGTGCTCTCTATCTCGATGTTCTTAGGGAAAGTCTTCACGAAGTCGATGCTGGAAGCATCGGCAGAGAAAGTACCCTTGATGGCATTGGCATCGCCGAAGAGTTTAGAAAAAATAGAAACCTCTTTCAGTGGAGAGATGTAAGCTTCGTTGGTGCCAAAGAATGAAGTCACGTCGATGACAACATTATTGTTATTGCGAGCCACAATCTTGAAGCCCTTCATGCGAGGATTCAAGAAATTTTTGTCGAAAGAAGCTGCGATAGGGTCGTTCTTGTCAACGACATTATTACTTTGTATGAGATTGATATATACGTTTCGTTCGTCCTTTGAGAACTGTATGAGCAAAGGAGTGTTGATCATCTGTCCAGCCACAAAATCCTGTGTGTCGCTTGTTGCTGCCATTCTGTTGGCAAGGATATACTGGTGACTGAATGCAGAGTCGGGCAATTCAAAATACAGCTTGCCGCTTTTGCTATTGTAGATGACAGTAAACAAGCCTGTATCTTTCTTTCCGCCCTTGGTGACTTTAGCGTAGTCTGTTTTGGTGGAATCCGACTTAGCCGTCAGCAAGTTAAGGCTCTTTTTCTTGCTCTTGGCTTGGGTGTTCAGTGATGGGGGGGCAAAGCATATACTTACCGCCAATACCAATGTGGATAATCTCATAATAAATGTTTTTTCTTTTCGTTTTATTCTGTACGTTAATGTTTAATGGCGCAAAGTTACGTATAAAAAATGAAAAACAACCATAATAAAGGAAAAAATATCGATTTGTAGCAGAATTAACAAAAAAAGTAAGCGAATTGATAGATTTTTTTGATAAACCTTCTCTTATTACCCTATTTGCGAAAGTGGAGTATATATAATAAGGTATAGGAACGGAAAGAGGGATGGAAAAGAGCAGAAAGTGATAAAAAAATAATCGAAATTGCAATTTTTATCGACAAAAAGTTTGTAGATTGAAAGAAAAAGTGTAAATTTGCAATCGAAACAATAACGAAACAATATTATTCATAAATAATAAGCAAATGACAACATTCGTATCTTCAACAGCATGGTGGTGGCGTATCTCAAGATTGAAACAGTCGTGAGTCGATAAGCCGTGTGTGGATATGAAAATCCTAAGAGAGATAGAAAAGGCCTGCCGTAACTTGCGACAGGTCTTTTTTCTTTAAGGTCTGTTACAGGTAGAAGGAGGGTTTGAACGAAGATAACAACAAAAAATATAGGAGAAAAAACTTATGGAAATGAAGGACATTTTGAACAGAATGTTGAATCATGAGGAACTTTCCCGTGAGGAAACCAAGAACATCATCGTTGGCATCACAAAGAGTGAGTTCCCCGAAGAACAGATCACAGCCTTGCTTACAGGCTTGCAGATGCGTGGTGTGACCGTGGACGAGTTGTTGGGCTTTCGTGACGGAATCCTGGCGACAGGAGTTCCTGCCATCCTCGACTGCGACAGATATATAGACGTAGTAGGAACGGGAGGCGACCGTAAGAATACATTCAATATTTCTACCACCTCGTGCTTCGTTATAGCAGGAGCCGGATATAGGGTGGCCAAACATGGAAACTATGCTGCCACATCGGTGAGTGGAGCTTCCAATGTGATTCAGAATCATGGAGTACATTTCACTGACGATCTCGACAAACTCAACCGCTCCATCAATGAGGCTGGTATCGTGTACCTTCATGCACAGTTGTTTGCCAAGGCGATGAAGTTTGTCGGTCCTATTCGCAAGGCCTTGCAGTTTCCTACCGTTTTCAATCTCTTAGGTCCTTTGGTCAACCCCAGCCAGCCTTCGTGTCAGTTGCTCGGAGTTGCCAATCTCGACCAGATGCGCCTCTATAACCAGGTATATCAGAAGATTGGCATCGACTATGGCATCGTCAACAGTATAGATGGATATGATGAGATTTCGCTGACCAGTGACTTCAAGGTAACAACCAACGACTATGAGCGCATCTTCAAACCTCAAGACTTAGGTTTCGAGACTGCCAAACCGGAAGAGGTTAGAGGTGGAGCTACCGAAGAGGAGGCAAAGGACATCTTTGATGCCGTACTTGAAAACCGAGCACTTCCTGCCCAGAAGAATATCGTTTTGGCAAATGCAGCCTTTGGTATCCAGGTGATGGAGAAGGGCAAGAAGAGCATTGAGGAGTGTGTGGAAATAGCACGCGAGAGTATAGACTCGGGCAAGGCACTTGCCACCTTCAAGAAATTTGTGGAACTGAATAGTTAAAGGTAAAAAAGTAAAAAGGTAAAAAAAGGTAGAACATGGCTGATATATTAGAAGAAATCGTAGCTCATAAGCGAATAGAGATGGAGCAGCGCAAGCGCTTCATATCTCCACGCCAGATGGTAACGCTGACCGACAGGAAGATAAAGGCTGACGAGGGACTTACCCCAGGAGGCAGCATGCGTGACGCCTTGATGTCATCATCCACAGGTATTATTGCCGAGTTCAAGCGCAAGTCGCCCAGCAAGGGATGGATCAAGAAAGAAGGCAAGGCGAGCGTTATTCCTTTGGGCTATCAGCAGAATGGAGCTTCGGCATTGAGTATTCTTACCGATATCGACTATTTCGGAGGCTACGACGAATATATACAGGAGGCCCGCCATGTGGGTGTTACCTTACCTATATTATATAAGAACTTCGTCGTAGAGGAATATCAGCTTTTGCAAGCCCGCTATTGTGGTGCTTCGGCTGTGCTTCTGATTGCTGCCTGTCTGACAAAGCAGGAATGTAAAGATCTTCTGAATATGGCGCATCAGTTGGGACTGGAAGTCTTGTTGGAGATGCATAACGCCCAGGACTTCGAATATGCTGAGTTGGAACCCGATATGTATGGCATCAACAACCGCAACCTCGGAACTTTCGTTACGGATGTGGAGAACAGTTTCCGCCTGGCAGAACAGTTGCCCAAGGATGTATGCAGAGTGAGCGAAAGCGGTATCTCCAATCCGGAAGTTGTCAGAAGACTTCGTGAGGAAGGCGGTTTCAGAGGCTTCCTGATGGGAGAGCAGTTTATGAAACAGGCCGACCCGGGCATAGCCCTGAATGAGTTTATAGCCAATTTGTAATTTTAAAAGTAGAACCGTCTTTAAAGCATCATGATTATAAAGGTATGTGGCATGCGCGATGCCGACAACATTCGCGATATTTCTGCACTGGGAGTCGACATGATAGGACTGATTTTCTATCCTCCGTCACCCCGATATGTGCAGCAGTTCAGCAGTGGGGCTGGCATTATTCCCGACTATGCACCCGACATGGGAAAGACACCACTCAGGGTAGGTGTCTTTGTAGACGATATGCCTCAGAATATAGTGACAAGAGTCTATAATTACAAACTCGACTATATTCAGTTGCACGGCAACGAACCACGCGAGACATTGGAGAACCTGCGTGCCACCATAGACCCAGATATCAACCCCAATATCAAGATCATCAAGGCCATCAGTGTAAGTTCGGCCGAAGACATTAAAAAATATAAAGAATATGTAGGAGCTGCCGACCTCTTCCTCTTCGACACCAAATGTAAGACTGTGGGTGGAAGTGGTGAGCAGTTTGATTGGCAAGTCCTGCAGGCTTATGATGGCGATGTGCCATTCCTACTGAGTGGTGGCATCGGACCCGATGATGCAGAGCGTATCAAGAACTTTCATCATCCCAAGTGCATAGGCATCGACCTCAACTCGAAGTTCGAGATTGAGCCAGCACTCAAAGATGTAGAGAAACTCAAGCAATTCCTTGTAAAGGTAAAAAAGTAAAAAGGCTTTTTAAAGGTAAAAAGGTAAAAAAGTAAAAAGGTAAAAAAAACAAACAATGAACAAGATAAATCAACTATTTGAAAGTCGTAAAGACCGCAAGCTGCTGAGCTTGTATTTCTGTGCCGGTTGTCCCACTCTCGAAGGCACGGGCGATGTCATCAAGGCAATGGAACGTCATGGCATCGATATGATAGAGGTGGGCATACCTTTCAGTGACCCTTTGGCCGACGGACCAGTCATTCAGAGTGCCGGAACGCGGGCTCTGAAGAACGGTATGACCGTGAAGACTCTCTTCGGACAACTGAAAGCCATCAAGGGCGAAGTAAGCCTTCCTCTTGTGCTGATGGGCTATCTCAACCCAATCATGCACTTTGGCATCGAGGCTTTTTTCAAAGAATGTGTTGAGGCTGGAGTGAGTGGAACCATTATTCCCGACCTGCCTTTCGACGACTATCTCAAGGTGGTGAAACCTATAGCCGACAAGTATGACATTCGTGTCATCATGATGATAACTCCAGAAACCAGCGAGGAGCGAATCCGCTTTATCGACGAGAATACCGACGGTTTTATCTATATGGTCAGTTCGGCAAGTATCACTGGCGCTCAAAGCAGTTTCGGAGATGCCAAGCTCGCTTACTTCAACCATATCAACGGTATGAAACTTCGCAATCCCCGAATGATAGGTTTCGGTATCAGCAACAAGCAGACTCTCACCAGTGCCCAGGATAATGCTGCGGGAGCCATCATTGGAAGCAAGTTTGTTACCTTGCTCAATGAGACACTCGATCCAGACAAGGCACTCGATGAACTCTTTGAGGCACTGAAAAAATAAGTGAAGAGTGAAGAACGAAGAGTGAAGAATTCATCTGTTTCGTTTGTGGCACAAGGGCGAAAGTCTAATTTAATATTTAACATTTAACATTTAACTCACGATGTATCAAGTTGACGATAAAGGATTTTTTGGAAAATTCGGTGGCGCATACGTGCCAGAGATATTATATAAATGTGTGACAGAACTGCAGCAGGCCTACAAGCCTATCATTGAGAGCGAGGAGTTCAAGAAAGAATATCATCAGTTGCTCAGAGACTATGTAGGCCGTCCTTCACCTCTCTATTATGCCAAACGCATGAGCGAGAAATATGGTTGCCAGCTCTATCTGAAGCGTGAGGACCTGAACCATACAGGAGCACACAAGATCAACAATACCATCGGCCAGATTCTGATGGCAAAGAAGATGGGCAAGACCCGTATTATCGCCGAGACAGGAGCCGGTCAGCATGGTGTGGCAACAGCCACCGTCTGTGCCTTGATGGATATGAAGTGCGAAATCTTTATGGGTGCTACAGATGTGGAGCGTCAGCACACCAATGTGGAGCGTATGAAGATGTTGGGTGCCAAGGTGAATCCCGTGCGCACGGGCAACATGACCTTGAGTGATGCCTGTTCGGAGGCTATACGTGACTGGTGCTGTCATCCACAAGATACTTTCTATATCGTAGGTAGCACCATGGGTCCTCATCCTTATCCAGACATTGTGGCAAAGATGCAGAGTGTCATCTCCGAGGAACTGAAATGGCAGTTGCAGGAAAAGGTGGGTCGCGATTATCCCGATTACCTCATCGCCTGTGTGGGCGGAGGCAGCAATGCGGCAGGTACCATTTATCATTATATTGATGATGAGCGCGTTCAGATTTATCTTGCCGAGGCAGCAGGACATGGAATCGACACCAACTATACAGCAGCCACCATGCATTGCGGAACAGAAGGTATTATCCATGGAGCGAGAACACTCGTGATGCAGACCGAGGACGGACAGATAGAGGAAGCTTTTACCATCAGCGCAGGTCTCGACTATCCTGGTATCGGACCCATGCATGCCGACTTGGCAACCCGTGGCCGCAGTCATGTGCTTGCCATTAAGGACGACGAGGCTATCTATGCCGGTTATGAGTTGACACGTATGGAGGGAATCATCCCAGCCATAGAGAGTGCTCATGCTGTGGCTGCGCTGAAGAAAATGAAGTTCAAGAAAGACGATGTCGTTGTCCTGACAGTGAGCGGTCGAGGTGACAAGGATGTTGAAACTTATTTGTCTCATAAAGAAATGGCAGGAGAATATGGCAACTTTTAATTATACGACCCAAACACGTAAGATTCTTGCTGACCTCTATACACCGGTGGGAGTCTATATGCGATTACGAGATATTTATCCACAGTCGGCGTTGATGGAGAGTTCCGACTATCATGGTACAGAGAACTCGCGTTCCTTCATCGGTGTGCACCCCATAGCAAGCATCGCCGTAGGACATGGAGTGGTGACTGCCACCTATCCCGACGGAAGAGTGGAGGAAAAAGAGTTGCCCGCCTTCGGTGAGGGCAAAGGAGAAAAATGCAAACTCGCCATCTCGAAAGCCTTCAATGACTTTATCCAGGCTTTCCATGTTGAGGGGGAGGGCAGTGAGTGCTGCGGTCTGTATGGTTTCACAACCTTTAATGCCGTGCGCTACTTTGAGAACATTCCCGTGAAGGATACGACGATGGAGAAGAACGATGCACCGGATATATATTATATTATGTATAAGAATATCATCGTCTTCGACCATTTCAACAACACCATGCAACTCATCACCCTCGGTGAGGAGACAGAGCTCGATGCGCTCATGAAAGCCATCAACAAGGCCAATGTGAAACCTTACGATTTCCATCCTGTAGGCGAGACTACTTCCACCCTTACCGATGAGGAGCATAAGGCCAATATCCGCTGTTGCATACAGCATTGTCTGAGAGGCGATGTGTTCCAGATTGTGGTAAGCCGCAGGTTTGTGCAGAAATATGAGGGCGATGACTTCAAACTCTATCGAGCCCTTCGCAGCATCAATCCGTCGCCTTATCTTTTCTACTTCGACTTTGGCGGTTTCCGCATCTTCGGCTCATCGCCCGAGACCCACAACCGCATTGTCGGTGACAAGGCTTTCATCGACCCAATAGCAGGAACCACCAAGCGTACAGGCAACATGGAGCAAGACCGCAAGGCAGCAGAGTTCCTGCGCAATGATCCCAAGGAAAATGCCGAGCATGTGATGTTGGTGGACTTGGCACGCAACGACTTGAGCCGCAACTGTCATGGAGTAAAGGTTGATTTCTATAAGGACATGCAGTTCTATAGCCATGTGATTCATTTGGTGAGCCGGGTGAGCGGCACGCTTGATGAGCAGGCCGATCATATCAAGGCATTTATCGATACCTTCCCGGCAGGAACATTGAGTGGTGCGCCCAAGGTGAGAGCCATGCAGATTATCTCAGAGCTGGAGCCGCACAACCGAGGTGCCTATGGCGGGTGCATCGGTTTCATCGGACTCAATGGCGACTTGAACCAGGCTATTGTCATCAGAACCTTTATCAGCCGTAACGGTGAACTGTGGTTCCAGGCAGGAAGTGGTGTCGTGGCAAAGAGCAACGACCAGTATGAGTTGGAAGAATGCAACAACAAATTGGGAGCCTTGACCAAGGCTATTCATATTGCAGAAGAGCTATAGAATAGTGAAGTGTGAAGAATTCAAATGCTTCAAGTAAACACTACACACTACACATTAAACATTATAAAGATGAAAATAGTAATCATAGATAATTATGACTCCTTTACCTACAATCTTGCCCATTTGGTAAAGGAATTGAGAGCCGATGTAACCGTTTACCGCAACGACCAGTTTCAGTTGCGTGAACTCGACCGGTTCGACAAGATCATATTGAGTCCTGGCCCTGGCATTCCTTCAGAGGCTGGCCTGTTGATGGATGTCATCAAGACCTATGCAGGCAGAAAGCCCATGTTGGGAGTATGCTTAGGGCATCAGGCTATAGGTGAGGCTTTTGGTGCCAAACTCACCAATCTGTCGGAGGTTTATCATGGTGTGGCAACACCTTGCACCCAGTTTGGCAACGACCCTATCTTTGCCGGTATGGAGAAGCGTATAGAGATAGGGCGTTATCACTCGTGGGTGGTTGACCGCAGCGGTTTCCCCGATTGTCTGGATGTCACAGCCGTGAGCGATGATGGCTGTATCATGGGATTATGCCACAAGAACTACGACATTCATGGCATCCAGTTCCATCCCGAGAGTGTATTGACACCCCAGGGAAAAACAATCGTCAAGAACTGGTTGGAGATGTAAATGCTTAGTGGAATTCTGAAGTTTTACGCGTAGGTGCCATTGATTGCAATCAACAGCCCCAAGAAGTTTCGGAAGTAGAAATATTTTCTAATCAAAGGCTCAAACCGTACCGGAAGTAGAAATATTTTCTAATCAACAGGTCCAAGAAGTTTCGGAAGTAGAAATATTTTCTAATCAAGACCTTTTCCAATTCTCCAAATGGTTATTGATTGCAATCACCGCTTGCTTTTTCGACCTGTACGGTTGAAATTACCCAATACGCCCAATAGAAAGGGCAGAAGCTTTAAAAATCAAGGCAATACATAAAGCTTTTGCCCTTACAGGGCGCCTTGCCGATTGCCATTATACCCAGGGCGCTGCCCTGGGCTAAGAGCTTCTGCCCCTTCAGGGCGTGCCAACCGTACAGGTTGTGCTTTTTTGCTGATATTGACATTTTTGCAGATGGTGTTTTCTATTATATCTGCAGAAAATGCCATTTTCTTGTCGGTACAGGATATGTTTTCGAAGGTGAAGTGGGAAAGGCGATACTTGTCACTTGTGCCCACATCGAAGAAGTTGTCGCAGTCCATGCGGATGTTCTTCATCGTGATGTTGTTGCACTGGCTCAGAGGCATGTCCTCTCTGTCGCCAGGTTTGAAGAACTGAGTCCATGGACGAATGGTAAGGAAACTTCCTGTGGTTCCGCTGATATTGTCGACTGTGACATACTCGTAATGTTGCGGTGTGTCGGGACGCAGTTTGAGCCATAACACGCGCTTGGCATTCTTTACGGTGATGTCGCGAAGCACGATGTTGCGGTCGTTCACGCTCTCGCTTCCTAAGGTGAGGCATCCATGAACCTTGCCGTAGTTGCAACGTTGTATCAAGACATTGTATACCGGTCCGTTCTCGGGTGACTGGTCTGCCCATGTACCTTTTCCTCCCTTGATGGCAATAGCATCATCGTTGACACTCATGTAGCAGCCTTCCACCAGCACATCATGACAAACATCTATATCAATGGCATCGCTGCTGGGAGCCCTTAATCCCTGAGTAGGAGCGAAGATGTAGCAGTCGAGAAACCGCACATGGTCGCAGCGATAGATGTGATTGGTCCAGAAAGCGCTGTTCTGCAAATGCACGTCCTGAAGAGTCACGTTCGAGGAATTGCTGATGTATACGAGTCTTGGACGCTGTGCATCCTTGTTGGTGCAGCGGCTGTTCCACTGACGACGAATCCAGAACTCTTCCCAATAATGTTTGCCATTTCCGTCGATGGTTCCCTTTCCGGCAATGGTGAAGCCATCGCAGTGGTCGGCATTGATGAAGGCGGAGAAGTATTTGCAGGTCTCACCTTCGATGCGTGTCGTGAGTATGGGGAAGTTGACGATGCGGTCGCTTGCCTTCAACTTGCCTCCTTCGGATAGGAGCAGATGAGTCTTGGGACGGAAGAAGAGGGCGCCACTGAGGAAAGTGCCTTTCGGTATGACGACGACGCCTCCTCCATTCTTTGAGGCGAGGTCGATGACTCCCTGTATGGCGCTGGTCTGCAACAAAGTACTGTCATTCTTAACTCTGTAATCGGTGATGACATACTGTTTGCCCAAGGTGTCTGTATTCACTTTTTGGGCCTGCAGGAACCAAGTGTCCATCTTCGTGCCGTCGGGCCAGAGCTCTGTCTTAGCCTTCCTTGCTTTCTTCTGCTTCTTGGAAGCATTGGCGCTCAGTGGCATGAGCGCCACCAAGCAAGCCAATACATATAGATATACTCTCATGTATTTTACTTTTTTACCTTTTTACCTTTTTACCTTTTTACTTTTTTACCTTTAAAAGTTTGTAGTATTCAGCAGCACCCAACAGGAGGCATCCTGTGCCGTAGTCCTCGAAATCGGGAACAGACGTATAGGTGACAGGCTGTCCAGCCGATGGGTCCTTGCCAGTGCCCTGGTTGTAACCGATGAAACCATCTTCATGAACCGATGCAGCCAGCGCCTTCCATGCCTTGTCCATAGCTTTCTGATAAGTGGCAGCAGGCAGAATGCCCTGTCTTACGCCCCATGCCATGCCGTAGAGGAAGAGACCTGTGCCCGTCATTTCAGGGCCGCCATAGTTGGCAGGGCAAACGAGGCTTACATTCCAGTATCCATCCTCGCGCTGGCATTTCAGCAGAGCTTTGCTCATGTTGATGAAGTCTTTCTTCAGATATTGGTAGTTCTTGTCGTTGGCAGGCAATGTCTCCATCACGCGAACCAAGGCTGCGTAAACCCAGCCATTGCCACGGCTCCAGTAACAGTTGCTGCCGTCTTTCTCCTTGTAGGGAGGAACGTAGTCCTTGTCTCTCCACCACAAACCTTCCTTCTCGTTGAACAGTCCGCCTGCCAGTGTGTCGCGTGTCCACTTGTAGGAGTTCATGGCATAGTCGAGATACTTTTTCTCGCCGCTGACTTTTGCATATTTTGCATATATAGGCATAGCCATCTGTATGGCGTCGATCCATGTCCAGTAAGAAACACGGTTGGATGCAATCTGATGGTCGAGGTTTGCCTTCACATGACTTAAGTCTTTTTTTCCTCCGCTCTGTACGTAGCGGTCGATGTAAACCTGCATGCAGCACTGGTTGTCGGCATTGTCGTTGGTCTCTCCGCTGCGAGCCTGCCACTTGTGATAGTCAGCCCATCGATCTGTATAATCGAGATATTTCTGCTGAGGGTCAATCTCGTAGAGTGCCATGAGTCCCTCGTAGTACACGGCGCGTGTCCACAGGTTGCTGGTACGTAATCGTTTGACAAAGGTATCGAGTGTAGGGTCGCTGTACTTTGCCATGAAATAGTTGTTGGTGCGATGAGCCACCTCCATGATTTCCTTTTTCAGGTTTGTTACGTTTCTATGAACTTTCTGGGCTGAGGCAAAGCTCATACCCATGAGTACACAGAGTGATGTTAAGATCAGTTTTTTCATTTGTTGAGTTGTTTATTTGTTTTGTTGTTTATTCAGTTTATGTCTGTTTTTACTTCCACCAGCTTGACGGTGCTGTTGAGTCCGCTTGGCACAGGTTTCCACTTGTCGTAGGTGGTTTTCTTGTAATTGATGTCTACGACGTTGATTTCCTTCATCTTGCGCCATTTCACACCTTCGCGGTCGAGTGCAGCAATGCGGTTGGCAGGCAGGTTGGTTACTTCTATGCGGATGGTGTTCTTGCCCTTCGACAGTGCATCCTTGCAGTGGAGAATGTAAGGCACAGCCCAGGCGCAGCCTATGTAATGGCCGTTGATGTAGACGCGGGCACTTTCGCGCACGTCTCCTAAGTCGATGCTCCATTGTTTCTTGGCTTGCTCTTTCGACAGCTTGAACGTTGTCTCGTAGACGCCAGTTCCCATCGTCACCTGGGCCTTGTCGCTGAGGCTCTCCCATGTCTTGAGACCCCGCAGGCTGAAGGTTTCCTCTACCTTGGGTGCTTCCTCAGTGAAGGAGAGCTTCCAGGTGTTGGCGGTGAGGTCGATGCTTTCACCCTTGTCTATGGTTTGAGGTTCGGTCTTTGCCAGGCGCAGTTTCTTGTCTTGCAACCAGGGTGCCGACTCTTTCTGTGCACTGAGGAGGATTCTGCTTTCGCCACTTTTGAGGTTGATGGCCAGTTCTCCGCGTTCGTTTATCACAGCAGCATGGTAAGATTCGTTCATAGGATTGTACCACAGCGCAGCGTTCTCTCCTGTAGCAATAGGCACTTGGGCCTTGATATCGTGGTCGGTGAGGTTGGCGATGAAGTAGTGATGACCGTACTTGTTGTTGCGTCGTATCAGCTTCAGTCCATATAGTTTTCTCATCATTTCAGGGTTGGCAGCCTTTGCCATCGCCTCAGTGTTGTCGCCCTTGATAATCTTGGCTCCTTGTGCCTTCAGCTGCGAGATGTGCTGTATCACGTCGCTTGGCATGATGTTGTTGCCGGGAATGACCAGCGCCTTATATCGTGTTCCGGCAGCAGTCTCTATCATGCCGTTCTTATAAGTACACGAGCGCAGGTATTGGTCGCTGATGTAGTCGCAGTCGAATCCGGCCTTGTCGATATCGAGGATGCACTTGATAAACTCGGGAGCCTTCTTCGCCATGCTGTGAATGTCGAACATCATGAGCCATTTCTTGGTATTGGTGCGCCACATGTCTCTTACGGGCAGATACACCAAGAAGTCGTTGTCGGGCTGTCCCCATTGCAGATAGGTTTGACAGTGGGTGATGTATTTCATCAGTTCGGGCGCATTGCGCCAGATGCTGTTGGTGGGGCTCATGTCGATGGAAGCATAGAATTTCCATCCTGGCCATGGATCGTTCTTTGGCGAATAGGCTGTGCCGTGGAAGAACATGTGGTTGACGCCGGCACAGAACATCAGGTCCATATCGGGTTTCATCTGACTCAGTGACGTGCGGAAGTGCTCGGTGAGCCAGGTGAAAGTCTCGCTTGATGTATATTTCTTGCCCGTGATGTGGGCAGCCGAAGGAGCATATTTCAGCATGCTCAGGTCGCTGAAGTTGGGACGAGTCTTCCCCGGATCCTTGCGCAGGCCCTTGATGCCGAAGTCGGTCAGTCCGAAGCCTTCTATCTCAGGAATGTCGACAGCCGCATAGCAGTCAATGAGGTTGGCGGGTGAGCCGTGCGCCTGGTTGCGTGTGATGGCTCTGTGCTTGTGTGCCCATGCAGTCCATTGTTTGGTGAAATTGTGCAGTAGCATCTCTCCCAGGGTCTCGCGATAATCGCTCACAACGATTGCGTCGCCATCCAGGAACTCGGGGAACTTGTCCTGCAATTTGTAGCCGTGCATATTTTCGAACTCAGTCAGCAGGGTAGGAGTCCAGTTGGCGCCATACACTTCGTAGCTGTCGTTGAAGAAAGTATGTGGAAAAGGTGTTTCCGAAGCCGTAAAGGCGCTGTCGATGTGTGCCAGATAATGTGCTACGGCAGTAGAGTCGAAGTGGTCGATGACGTAGCCTTCACCTCCAGGTGCAGCACGCTTCACCATCTGTCGGGTGCGGCTCTCGTAGAGTGCGATGACGCGTTTCTTCTTGGTGGCTCCTGCCACAGGATAAGCCTTGATGACTTTCAGTTTGGCGAAGTTGCGCTCTTTCTCTGGCAGGGCGAAGTTGATGTCCATGAGTTTCTTCTTGAAATCAACAATGGTGTCGACGAAAACAGCCTTGCAGGCAGCCTCGCTCAGTGGAACCCAAGGTCCGCCGAAAGGCCATCCTGTTCCGGTAGCCATATCGGTCTCAATGCCCAATTCCTTGTCTTTCTTTTCCACGAATCTGAGCATCTCCATCCATCGTGGCGAGAGGTAAGGTATGTCGTTCTTGTCGTTTTCCTGTACGCCATAGAGTGGAGTTATCTCCACTGCGCCTATGCCAGCCTTGGCATATTGGTCGAGATTCCATCCCAAGTTCTCCTTGTCGACGGCCGATCCCATCCACCACCATCTTATACCAGGTTTGGCTTCCTGTGTGGGGGAAGGCAAGAACTGAGCCTGTGCGCTGACTGCTGTGAGCAGTGCGCAGGTGAGGCATGTTGCAATAAGTCTTTTGCGTTGTTGTCTGATCATATCGATTATAATAGCCTTTAAGTTTTTATTTCTTTTGCAAAGTCTTTTATATCTTTTGCAAAGATAGGTATAATTGTTCAATAAAGCATAAGAAATCGTCCATAAAGATGTAAAACCGTACAAAAGCGAGGGGTGTATGATTGTGCTGTCGGAAATTTTGTTTATCTTTGTACACACCTGCTTGGGATGCTTATATTAATAGGTACGCGAGACACAGGCAAGCCATGCGGCTTGGACGAGACAGAAATCGTAAATCCAACAGAAAAGAGACTTAACCAAGGCTTGAATAAAATATAAAACTTGAATAATAAGAAACCATCAACCAACATGAAACAAACTAAATTGAGAACTATCGCAGTCGTATCGGCTTGTATGATGGGAATGTTGTCCTCGTCAGCGCAAGGAGTGATGCAGCGTACTGCCAACTACCACCCCGACGGTAGAGGTTTTAGCTGTGTGAATGGCAACAATCGTTATACACGCGCCCTCTATGGCAGTGTGGATGAATGGCGACTGGAAACCAGCGACCGTCCTATATTCGCTATCTTTAAGAAGAACAATCATCGCAACATCCGTTTCGTGATAAAATGCAACGGTCAGGCTTTTCAGCTCGACTCGGTAGAGTACTGCAAGGCAAGATATGAGGCTGGAAAGCGTGAGTATCTGATGAAGGACAAGCGATGGGGTAGCGGTGTGCTGAAGCTCTCGGTGTTGGCTTATCCGCAGACGGAAGGTGCTGTCTGGAAATTCGCTGCCGAGAATTTTGGCAAGGCGAAAATAGAGATTGTGGGTATGATATGCGAAACCAGGGTGAGCAAGTTTAAGAGAGCCGGCGACATCGGCAAGTTCGATGGTCCTGAGGCCTTCGATGCGCCTGTCCAGCCCAAGATGCTCTCTACCGTTGCAGGCATTATGCCTCAGAAGGGCGCTGCCGAACTGTATTTCTCGGTCGACAACACTGTCTTGTCGACAGGCAAGAACTCAGAGATGTGCAAGCGTTATCAGGCTGCAGAGCAGTGGCGTTCCGACTTGGCTTCTTCCGTCATCTTCAATACTCCCGATGCTTATCTGAATCCTGTAGGCGGAACCATGGTCATGGCTGCAGACGGAGCCTGGAACGGGCAAGTGTGGACGCATGGAGCTGTGGGCTGGAGAATGCCTCTGCCAGGCTGGCGTGCAGCCTATATGGGCGATTTCTTGGGTATGTTCGACCGCCAGCGCATTCATTTCGATGCCTATGCCAAGAGTCAGGTGACCGACATCCCTGTGACCCGTCCTCATGTGATGGACAAGGAGCACAATCTCTCGCGTGGCGCCTACGAATGGGGAACGCCGATGTACAGCAATGGCTACATCTGCCGCAATCCTGAGAACAACAAGCAGTTCCACCATTACGACATGAACCTGGTGTATATCGACGAGCTGCTTTGGCATTTCCAGTTTGATGCCGATACAGCCTATATGCGCAAGATGTGGCCTGTCATCAAGAGTCATCTCGCCTGGGAGAAGAACACCTGGGATCCCGACAACGACGGACTCTACGATGCCTATTGCTGTATCTGGGCAAGCGATGCGCTGCAATACAACAGCGGTGGCGTAACCCATTCATCGGCCTATAACTACCGTGCCAACCTCTTGGCTGCCCGCATGGCAGAGATGATAGGCGAGAATCCAGCGCCTTATCGTGAGGAAGCCGACAGGATACTGAAAGCTATGAACAGCCGACTGTGGCTGAAAGATTTCGGCCACTGGGCTGAATATCAGGATTTCATGGGACTGAAGCGAGTTCATAAGGACGCAGCGCTGTGGAGCATCTACACACCGATAGACTGTGGCGCAGGAACTGGCGAACAGAACTATCTGGCAACGAAGTATGTGGACAGGCACATCCCGCGCGTACCTTATATATATGATGGACAGGAATATCAGACGGTGAGCACATCCGACTGGTCGCCTTACGAATGGAGTATCAACAATGTGGCGATGGCAGAGGTGATGCATACCGTGCTGGCTTATTATCAGGCAGGAAGAGCGGAGGAGGCTTACCGACTGCTGAAAGCCAATGTGCTCGACTTCATGTATCTTGGCAGCAGTCCGGGCAACTTCGGACAGTTGTCGACGATGGACCGTGCCACAGGCGAGGGCTATCGCGACTTCTCTGATGTGACGGGCATCTCGTCGCGTGCGTTTATCGAAGGCCTTTATGGCATCACGCCCAATGCTTTAGAGGGCAGGTGCATCATTCGTCCTGGTTTCCCCGCAGCATGGGACAGCGCGTCGGTGCATACGCCTTATTTGGACTACTCGTTCAGAAGAGTGGGCGACAAGGACATCTTCGACATAGAGCAGAACTTCGCCCGTCCGCTGCAGATTGTGATACGTCAGAATATGGGTGGAGGAAAATACAAAGACACCGAACTGACAGCCGACAAACGCCAGTACGTGGAGCTGGCAACCATCCAGCCCGTAGACAATGATGAGGTTGAGGTAAAGAAGACTTACACCTTGGCTGATGCCGTTGCGGAACAGACAGCCGACCGATGGGGAACGATGACAGGTGTGGGCAATGACTTCGACCAGTTGAACGACGGAAAGCGAAGAATGGTGAACATGGATGCTGCCTTCAATTCGGAAGTGAGCGACATCTTCAAGAACCAATACCTCACACCCCGCTCGCCTTACACCACACTCTGTGTGCCTACGCAGGGAATGGGCGACTGGTGTTCAACGAAGAAACTCGCCAAGATAGACGACTCCAAGTTGCGCAGCATGGTGAAGGACGGATCTTTCGAGACCTTGCCAGGCTTGTCGTTCCGCACACCTGCCGAGGGCAAAAATATTGCCTATACCAGTTTGTGGGACAATTATCCCGACAGCATCACCATTCCTTTGTCGGGCAAGGCTTCGCATGCCTATCTGCTGATGGCTGGCTCTACCAACCCCATGCAGTTTGCCATAGAGAATGCCGTGGTGAGAGTGGAATATACCGACGGTACGACAGACGAGCTGATGCTTGTTCCACCCGTCAACTGGTGTCCTATCGAGCAAGACTTCGTTGAGAATGCTGTGGCTTTTGCCATGCCTGCCGTTCGTCCTTACCGCATAGGTCTGAATACAGGTATTGTGAGCCGTCATCTTTTCCGCGACTCTCACTATCAGGAGGCAGCCACTGCCGGCGATCTTCCTGATATGAAGTTGGCGATGTGTGCCCTGCCTGGTGGCGCTGCCACGCTGCTCGACATGCCTCTCAACGCCAAGAAGAAACTCCGTTCGCTGACTCTCCGCGCCTTGAGCAACGAGGTGGTCGTAGGACTGATGGGAGTTACGCTGCAGAATTAAAAAACAGCTTTCGCAAATGGGGAAGTTAAGTTAAATAAGTTAGAAGTTAAAGCCATATTCTTTATGGCTAAGTATTCAATCAAAAAAGGCTGTGTCTTTGGGAAGAATCCCTTTGGCACAGCCTTTCGTTTTTGTATGTAGTATTGAAGTAGAAGATTACTTAACCATGATCTTCTTGATAGAACCGTCGCTCATCTTCACGATGTTGAGTCCCTTGTTGAGCTGGGCGTTGCGAACACCGTTCACGCTGAAAATAGCTTCAGTCTTGGCTGATGAGTTGGCATTGATGTTGTCGATGCCTGTTGGAGTGCTGTTGAGGTAAGTCTTGATCGTATTGATAATGTTCTGCAATGTGGTCTTGTTCGCAGTATATGTACCGTAATTGGCTGTAGCTGTAGAGGTGAGGATTTCTTTCAGCTGGCTGAGCAAACTTGTAGAAATTTTCTCGTTGCTTGTCAATTCACTTGCCTCTTTGTAGAGTGCAGAATATGTTCTGTAAGCCTCTTTCTGTTCAGGAGAGATAAAGAGGAAGTCGTTGGATTCGCTCTGTTTTTTTGCTGTTGTGTATTTGTTGTTATCAACGTTGAAATAGCGTGTATAAGATATCAGCCAGCCCTCTGTTTTAGATAATTTATAAGAAAAGCCTCTGTCTTGGGTATCGCCTGTTACAAAGTTAAATACTGTGGCTTTGGCTGTGTTTATTGCTTTATACCATATAAGTCCCGCGTTTGAATCACTCCACATATTTATGTGGTAATCCCCACAACTGAACTGGTTGTTAGAAAGTGTCCAGAGTGCAGCGTTGTCGATATTTTTCTCTGAAGGAGTATTGTCGGTAGTTACGAAAATGCCAGCGCCAACATTATATACATAAACTTGCTGTTCTTCACCTGTTACTTCTTCGCCTCTCCACCAACTGTTGGCTTCTGCTGGTGTATAGGTTGTTGTGTTTACTTCTTCTTGTGCGTTTACTACTGTTGCTCCTACTGTCAAAATAGCTGCGAGCATGATGCTTTTGGCATATTTAGCCATGGTGTAAATTTGTTTCATTTCTTACTTATGTTTTATGATTCTTATTTTAAAATCGTGATTAATAGTATTTTAAAAATAGGAAGATAAACATAGATGTGTATGATTACCTTGTATACAATCTTGTTATTACCCTTTTTTTGAGTGTGCAAAGTTACGAAAAAAAACGCTAATAACCATTCAAGTTTCGGAGAAAAGCAAAGAAAAGAGTGGTAAAATTGATATGAATCATGAAAAAAGGCTTCCGAAGAAACCTTCGAAAGCCTTTATACACATGGGCTGACCCCATGTTTATGCTGTAAAACAAGAGTTTATCTTACAAATCCCAACCCACAGCGCTTGCGCCGAGAACAGCTGCAGAGCTGCCATCGAGAGTTGACACAAGGAACTTAGCCTTGCCCTTGAAGATAGGCAATACGGTATTGTCGTATGACTCCTTGAGAGGTTTCATCAAGAGATCGCCAGCCTTGGTAAGACCGCCGAAGAAGACGAAAGCCTCAGGTGAAGCGAATGCAGCGAAGTCGGCACAAGCCTCACCGAGCATCTTGCCAGTGAAGTCGTACACGCGCTTAGCCAAGGCGTCGCCCTTGCCGGCAGCAATACTTACCTCGTAAGAGGTGATGTCCTCTGGCTTGATTTCGCGGAGCAATGAAGGCTCATCGCTGTTCTCGAGGAATTCGCGTGCAGTACGAGCCACACCTGTTGCAGAGCAGTAAGCTTCCAGACAGCCAGTTCTGCCGCAGCCGCATGTACGGCCTTCCTTGCCACGAACCATAACCACATGGCCCAGCTCGCCTGCGAAACCATCGCAGCCATAAACCATCTTTCCATCAATCACGATGCCTGAGCCTACGCCAGTACCCAAAGTGATGTCGATGAAGTTCTTCAGTCCACGTGCTGCGCCATAAGTCATTTCGCCCAGTGCTGCCGCATTGGCATCATTGGTAAGCGCTACTGGGAGTCCGCCAAGAGCCTTGCTGAAGAGGTCTGCCAAAGGAACTACACAAGTGTGAGCCCAGGGTAGGTTGGGAGCGTACTCGATAGTTCCCTTATAGAAGTTGCCATTAGGTGCTCCGATACCCATAGCCTTGATTTTCTCAATACCACCAACAGTTTCGATAATAGGTTGTAGTGCTTCGACAGCTGCCTTTACGTAATCATTCACGTTGTCATAGCCACCGGTCTTGATGGCTGTAGTAGCCTTGATTTCACCACGTGCGTCCACGATACCGAAAACAGAGTTGGTGCCGCCAAGGTCCAAGCCGATTACATACGGCTTCAATGCATTTTCTGTCATATTGTTTATGTTTTTTAATAAGTTAGAATTTTAAAATTTGATGGCAAAGATAAGAAAAAAAATGCATCGGACAAACTTTTAGACGGAAAATTTGCATTGTATGATTAAAAAATTGTATCTTTGCACCTCGTATGAATTCATTGTTTCCAATAGAGATAAACATCCTTGATTTTATTTTCAAGGGTATTGTCATAGGTATCATTGCCTCTGCTCCCATGGGTCCAGTAGGTATTTTGTGTATTCAGCGCACGTTGAACAAGGGGCGCTGGTATGGTTTTGTGACAGGTATCGGCGCTGCTTGCAGCGACATCGTGTATGCCATGTTCACGGGTTTGGGTATGAGTTTTGTGATGGATTTTGTCAACAATGCCCAGAACAAGTTCTATCTTCAGATTTCGGGCAGTCTGCTGCTGCTTGTCTTTGGAGTGTATTGTTTCAAGAGCAATCCGATGAAGAATATGCACAAGAGCAGCAACAAGCAGGGCACATTGTTCCACAACGGCCTGACGGCCTTTCTCGTCACCCTCTCCAATCCGCTCATCGTGTTCCTTTTCATGGCCACATACGCGCAGTTTGCCTTTGTGGTTCCCGACATGCCTATTGAGATGAGCGTGGGCTATCTCAGCATCGTGTTTGGCGCCTTGCTGTGGTGGTTTGGTCTTACCTGGCTCATCGACAAGATACGCGGCAAGTTTGATACCAATGGCATTCTTATTATTAATAAGGTGATAGGTAGTGTGGTGATCATCTTCTCGCTGATAGCGCTGATAGGCACGGTGTTCAACCTGTATCATCTGCCCGAGTTTTAGGCTGTCCTACGGGGCGTGTGCCCGGAAAGATTATATGAGAATATTATTTTCACAAAATATATGTTTGTAGCACAAGAGTTAAGAAAGAAAAGTATCGCCGAATACCTGTTGTATATGTGGCAGGTGGAGGACATTATCCGTGCCTATGGTTGTTCGCTGCCCGTTATCCGCAAGCAGTATATCGACCGTTTCGACTATACCGACGAGCAGAAAGCCGAGGAGCTGGACTGGTTTGGCAACCTTATCCGCATGATGAACGAGGAAGGAAAGCGCGAGTATGGACATCTCGATATCAACCGCGTGTTGCTCAAGGACGTCATCGACTTGCACGGAATGTTGCTGCAGAGCAGCAAGTTCCCCATCTATAATGCCGAATACTACAAGGTGTTGCCCTACATCGTAGAGCTGCGCAACAAGGGCGACAAGGATGTGAACGAGATAGAAACCTGCTTAGACGCACTCTATGGCGTGATGATGCTCCGCCTGCAGAAGAAGGAGATAACGCCCGAGACAGCCCGTGCCGTGACCGAGATCAGCACCTTCGTGGGCATGCTGAGCGATTATTACATCAAGGACCGTAAAGAGGGCTTGAAGTTTGACGACGACGTGTAGTGTTTAATTTTTAGGATATACATATTTTATAATAATATACAGAACTTGAGAAAAGTTCAAAATATATATACAACGAGATGAAAGAGATTGAAAGAAGAAGAACGTTTGCCATTATTTCTCACCCTGATGCAGGTAAGACCACACTGACCGAGAAGTTCCTTCTCTTTGGTGGACAGATACAGGTGGCAGGTGCCGTAAAGAACAATAAGATACGCAAAACAGCCACTTCCGACTGGATGGATATAGAGAAACAGCGTGGTATTTCTGTTTCCACGTCGGTGATGGAGTTCGACTACTTGCCCGATGGCGAGCATGGCGACCCCTACAAGGTGAACATCCTCGATACTCCCGGTCACCAAGACTTTGCCGAGGACACTTACCGCACGTTGACAGCCGTTGACTCAGCCATCATCGTGGTCGACTCAGCCAAGGGTGTGGAGGCCCAGACCCGCAAGCTGATGGAAGTGTGCCGTATGCGCAATACGCCTGTTATCATCTTCATCAACAAGATGGACCGTGAGGGCCGCGATGCCTTCGACGTGCTCGACGAACTGGAGGAAGAACTCAAGATCAAGGTTCGACCCCTGAGCTGGCCTATCGGACAAGGTGCCCGGTTCAAGGGCGTGTACAATATCTACGAGCAGCAGCTCAACCTCTTTACTCCCAACAAGCAGCGCGTGACCGAGAAAGTGGAAGTGGACGTCAACTCCGAAGCGCTCGATCAGCATGTGGGTGAGCGCGAGGCTGCCCAGTTGCGTGAGGATCTGGAGTTGGTCAACGGCGTTTATCCAGCCTTCGATGTGGAGACTTACCGTTCGGCCGAGGTGGCACCGGTGTTCTTCGGTTCTGCGCTCAACAACTTCGGTGTGCAGGAACTTCTCGACTGCTTCGTCAAGATAGCACCGTCGCCCAAGCCCACTCAGGCCGAGGAGCGACTGGTAGAGCCAGAGGAAAGCAAGTTTACTGGCTTCATCTTCAAGATCACCGCCAATATCGACCCCAACCACCGTTCATGTATTGCCTTCTGCAAGATTTGTTCGGGCAAGTTTGTGCGCAATCAGCCTTACCTGCACGTACGATTGGGCAAGACCGTCCGTTTCTCTTCGCCCACACAGTTCATGGCGCAGCGCAAGAGCACCATCGACGAGGCTTATCCAGGCGACATCGTAGGTCTGCCCGACAACGGCATCTTCAAGATTGGCGACACGCTCACCGAGGGCGAGCAGCTGCACTTCCGTGGTTTGCCATCGTTCTCGCCTCTGCTCTTCAAGTATATCGAGAACGACGACCCAATGAAGAGCAAGCAGTTCCAGAAGGGATTGGAGCAGTTGATGAACGAGGGTGTGGCACAGCTGTTTGTCAACCAGTTCAACGGCCGCCGCATCGTGGGAACCGTAGGACAGTTGCAGTTCGAGGTCATCCAATATCGTTTGGAGAACGAGTACAACGCCAAGTGTCGCTGGGAACCTGTCCACCTGCACAAGGCTTGCTGGATAGAGGCCGACGATGAGCAGGAGCTGGAGAACTTCAAGAAGCGCAAGTATCAGTACATGGCCAAGGACATAGAGGGCAGAGACGTGTTCCTCGCCGACTCGGGCTATGTGCTCAGCATGGCACAGCAGGACTTCGAACATATCAGGTTCCATTTCACTTCGGAGTTTTAAGGAATGATGAGGCGCGGACAACACAGAGGCTGATGCCATATTCCTTGGTGAAAGCGTTGTGGCAGTCAGAAGATAAAATCCGTGTAATCCGCGTAATCTGTGCCAAGATAAAATAATAAAGGATAATATATATATTAATGGATGACGATATTTTAGAAGCAAGGAAAAGTTGGGTCGACAAGATGGTGGCCTGGCAGAAGGAACATGTTTCCGACCGCCAGATGACACTCATCCTCGCCTTTGTCATCGGGGTGCTCGCCTCGGTGGCAGGCTATTTCCTGCATGGAATCGTGCACGAGATACAGATTCTGCTCACATCGGGATTTGTCAAGAACACGTACAACCTGCTCTTCCTGCTCTTCCCAATCGTGGGCATTTACCTCACGTCGCTCTTTATCAAGTATGTGGTGCGCGACAATATCTCGCATGGTATTACCCGCGTGCTCTACGCCATCTCTACCAAGAACTCCAAGCTGCGCGGCCACAACTGCTGGTCGTCGGTGGTGGCTTCTGGCATCACCATTGGCTTCGGCGGTTCTGTGGGAGCCGAGGCGCCTATTGTGCTTACCGGTTCGGCCATCGGTTCCAATCTGGGACAGATCTTCCGCATGGACAAGAAGACGATGATCCTGCTGGTGGGCTGCGGAGCCAGTGCCGCCATTGCCGGAATCTTCAAGGCACCTATAGCCGGACTGGTCTTCACGCTCGAGGTGCTGATGGTCGACCTGTCGATGGCTTCGCTTCTGCCCATCCTCATCTCGTGTGTCACAGCCACCTGTTTCACCTATATTCTGATGGGCTCGAAGTCGCTCTTCGACTTCACGCTCACCTCGCCCTGGGTGCTCGACCGTGCGCCGGTATGTATCCTGTTGGGTATCTTCTGCGGCTTTGTCAGCCTTTACTTCATGCGCACCATGTCGGCTTGCGAGGGCATGTTCGCCCGTCTGGGCAAGCATCCTTATGCCAAACTCCTCTTGGGCGGACTCATCCTGAGCAGCCTTATCTTCCTGTTCCCTTCGCTCTATGGCGAGGGTTACTCGGCTGTCAACATCCTGCTCAAGGGCAGGACAGAGGCAGAGTGGGGGCAGGTGATGAGCAACTCGCTCTTCTATGGCAACAGCCATCTGCTGCTCGTCTATATCGGACTCGTCACCCTCACCAAGGTGTTTGCTACATCGGCAACCAATGGCAGTGGCGGTTGTGGTGGAACCTTCGCACCTTCGCTCTTTATCGGCGGTTTTGCGGGTTTCTTCTTCTCCCGCTTCTGGAATGCCAACGAGATAGGTGTCTACGTGCCCGAGCAGAACTTCACGCTCATGGGTATGGCAGGCGTGATGACGGGTGTGATGCATGCGCCGCTTACGGGCATCTTCCTCATCGCCGAACTCACGGGAGGCTATCAGCTCTTCATGCCGCTCATGATCGTCTGCATCTCGTCATACCTCACTATCAGCATCTTCGAGAGCCACAGCATCTACGCCCTGCGACTGGCAAGAGAGGGCAAGCTGCTCACTCATCACATCGACCGTGCGGCTCTCACGCTGATGAGCATGCAGAGTGTCATCGAGAAAGACTATCATCCCATTCATGCCGATCTGCCTATGGGCAAACTCGTAGCTGAGATAAGCCGCAGTAACAACAACTTCCTGCCAGTGGTCGACAAGGGAGGTGTACTCTTGGGAGTGATAGATATTACCCGCATCCGTCACATCATCTTCAGGTCAGAGCTTTACAACCGTTTCACTGTGCGACAGCTCATGTTGCAGCCATCGGCTGTACTTTCCGATCACGAGCCGATGGACGAGGTGATGAAGAAGTTCGACCAGACCGATGCGGCCCAGCTGCCTGTGGTCGACACAGCCGGCGTGCTCGTAGGCTACATCAGCCGTACCAAGGTGTACTCGGTGTATCGCAAGATTGTGGCCGATATGTCGGCAGAATAATTTAAGTGAAGAGTGGAGATTTCTTCGGCTTTGCTGATTTTAACTTCAAATGTTATTTTATGGAGAAGAAAGATTTAAGAATCGTTTTTATGGGAACACCCGAGTTTGCGGTGGAATCCCTCAAGAGCCTCGTAGAAGGCGGATATAATGTGGTGGCTGTGGTTACTCAGCCCGACAAACCCGTAGGACGCCATCAGGACACGCTGCAGGCGCCTCCTGTCAAGCAGTATGCCTTGGAGCAGGGCTTGCCCGTGCTGCAGCCTGTCAAGATGAAAGATCCCGAGTTCGTGGAGCAGCTGCGTGGCTTCCGTGCCGACCTTCAGGTGGTGGTGGCTTTCCGCATGCTGCCCGAGGTGGTGTGGGCCATGCCCCGTTTCGGCACGTTCAATGTGCATGCCGCCCTGTTGCCTCAGTATCGTGGCGCAGCGCCTATCAACTGGGCTGTCATCAATGGCGAGACGCAGACTGGTGTCACCACCTTCTTCCTCGATCACGACATCGACACCGGACGCATCATCATGCAGGAGCCTTTCGCTATTCCCGACGATGCCGATGTGGAGTATGTCTACGACGGACTGATGCACCTCGGTGCCGGTATCGCGCTCAAGACCATCGACAAGCTGATAGCTGCCGATGGCAACATCGACTCCATCTCGCAGGACGAGTTGGTGGCAGAACAGCAGGAACTGCATCATGCACCCAAAATCTTCAAGGAGACCTGTCGCATCAGTTTCGGCCAGCCAGCCAAGAAGGTGTACGACTTCATCCGCGGTCTGTCGCCTTATCCTGGCGCATGGACCGAGATACAGAAGGAGGGCGGCAAGGCTCAGGTGCTGAAGGTTTTCAAGACTACGAAGACCGGCAAGGCACTGGCAGAAGGCGTCGCTGTGGGCTCGCTCCGTGTAGAGGGCAAGAGCCTGCTCGTGGCTTGTGCCGACGAGTGGCTGCAACTCGACACCATTCAGATAAGCGGCAAGAAGCGCATGGAGGCACGTGACTTCCTCAACGGTATGCGCGACATCGAGCAGTATAAAACCATTTAGAAACATTATACATATTATAATATCAGCATTATGACACAGCAAGAAGACATTAAGAATGCAGTGGAGTGCATGCGAAAGGGTGGAGTGATACTCTATCCTACAGATACGGTATGGGGCATCGGCTGCGATGCCACCAATGCCGAGGCAGTAGCAAAGGTTTATCAGATCAAGCGTCGTGACGATTCCAAGGCGCTCATCTGTCTTGTAGACAGCGCTGACCGTATGGCGCGTTATTTCCGCAATGTGCCTCAGGTGGCGTGGGACTTTATCGATGCAGCCATGCCTGTGAAGCCTACAACCGTCATCCTCGACGATGCTACGGGTGTGGCCAATAATCTGGTGGCAGAGGATGGCAGTCTGGCCATGCGTGTCACCTTCGAGCCTTTCAGCAAGGAGTTGTGTTACCGCTTCCAGAAGCCTTTGGTCAGCACCAGCGCCAATGTGAGTGGTGAGCCTGCGGCACAGAATTATTGTGATATTTCGCCCGAAATCCTGGAGGCTGTCGACTATGTTTGCTGGAGTCGCCGCCAGGAGCACAAGCCCCACACGCCTTCCAGCATTGTGAAACTGAGCAAGAATGGCGAGGTGAAGGTGATAAGATAATCGCTTCTTCATCTTCAGTTATTTCTCCATTTGCGAAAGCTGAGGTGGAATTTACTGTCAAGAATTAGAGAAACATCGCTCGATGGCCGTGGAAATGGCTTCTCTAATTCTCTAATTCTTGACTAAAATTATTCGACCTGTACGGTTGGCACGCCCTGAAAGGGCAGAAGCTCTTAGCCCAGGGCGCTGCCCTGGGCTAAGAGCTTTTGGGCCTTCAGCCCGTACTTAAGCTACATGCGAAAGTTCAGTTTTTTGACAAATAGAATTGCTGATGGAAAAATCTGATTTGTCACGATTGTTTACTTTATTTTCTGCCTTTGAATCCTTTTCGTTTTTTGAGATGTATATTTATACATTTCACTCCTATCTGTAGTTTTACATATTTATGCATGTCGGTTTTTAGATGTGGTTAAATAAATATGCAAGTTGCTTCTCTTTAGAATCAGGTAATATGCAAAAATCTATGCAAAAATAGGATAAGGTGTTGACTTGATATTTTGGGGCTTTTATGCATAAAATCGCAACTCAGAATGATTTCCTTGTTATGTATTGTACTCAATATTCTGTAAGTTGCAATATTGTAAAAATGTAATATAGTTTTACTGAATATTAGCTTATCTGAATCTTGTCATTTTTGTCAAAGTCATTTTTGTCATTTTCGATTTTGGAAATAGAAAAATAGTTCTATAAAGAATATATATATAAATATATATTTATATATATATTCTTTATAGAGCACAAAATGTGTTTTTTTATTTTGAAAATGACAAAAATGACTTTGACAAAAATGACAAGGTTTTACCTCAACCTGTCTTCGATACTTTGTGCTAATCTTGTCATTTTGTCATTTTCTTGTGTTTTATAACTTCTTGATATTCAGTATGAAAATTAAAAATATGGGCACTTTTTAGCACAAAGTCCGAACAAACTATTGCAAAAAGTTGCTTTTTGTTGTATCTTTGCAAAAGAAAAACCTGCACTCGGCAATTTGAAAGCAAACTTTCATTGCGCTCGTTTGCATTTTCTTTGCAGAAGAAAAACCTGCACTCATGCTCCCGCGAGGTCGTCTATTAAGACCAAGGGAGGTCACAATAGATGACAGGCGCCGGTCGTCTATTATGACCCCAAAAGGTGTTAAGAAGAGCCCAAGAAAGATGGAAACCTAAAAAACGCAGGGCAGGGAGGTGAGCTGATACAGGATGGTTTTTGCCATGCGCTCATGACCCGGATCGTTGGGGTGGAGACGGTCGGTGTCGGGCTTGTTGAAGAGCTGTGCGCCCGCATCGTAGAGAGGGAAAAGACCCGAGAGGGCATTGAGGTCGATGACGGGAACAGCCCACACGTTGCCTACCTCCTTGACAGCCTTGACGTACTCGTCGAAGAAGACACCACGGGCATTCTCATACATCTCGTCGGGCTGGATGTTCTTCTCGCCCGAGCAGAAATAAGCACGGTGGACAGGCGTCATCACAACGATTTGCTTGGTGGGATACATCTGCTTGAGTTTCGACATGGCGATGTTGATGCGGCCCTTGAGCGTGTTCTTGTCCATGGCAAAGTGGCGGTGACGGCGCTGCACCATTTCACCAGGTTTGTGGCGTGCTACTTTCACACTGTCGAAAGTCTCTGTGTACCATTCGCCTACGGGCACGCCATTGTTGAAATCATTGGTGCCCATGAAGATGAGGATGGCGTCGAAGTCATCGCCATGTTCAGCCTTGAGTTTGTCGGCTTGGCGGGGAATGTCGTTCCACTGTCGTCCGCTCACCCCGTAGACGTAGGGTGTGATGCCGAGCCACTGCTGCAGGAATCCCCAGTATTTCACCTTTGATGCCTTGATGTTGGGGTCGGTGATGGAGTCGCCGAAGTAGGCCACTCGTTTGCCCTGCCAGGGGTGCTGGAAGGTGAGTTGCTGTGGGGTGTTGGTTTTCTGTCTCTTGGCTGCCTGTGTTGGCAGGGTGAGGGCGAGGAGCAGCAGGGCTGCTGCAAGGATTTGTTTCTTCATATCGCTTAGTTTTATTTGTTCTGTACTGGCAAGGTTTTATGCTTGCGTTGGATTTTCTTGTTGTTCGAAGGGCAAAGTTACACTTATTTTTTGACAAGGCATTATCTTTTTGGGAAAAAATCGATGGATGAAAGTTTATTTTTTCGTAATTTTGCAGCCGCGTTTTTAAGTTTCATGTTAAAAGATATATAGGATGACATTTCGAATGAGTGATTTGAGCGACTTGGCTCGCAAGCGAGTGGCTGTGGCAGCTTATTATTTTGTACCGGGACTGGTGTTTGCCAGTTGGGCAAGCCGTATTCCGGATGTGAAACATCTGCTGCATCTCAACAATGGCCAGTTGGGCAGCATTCTGCTCGCCATCCCTTTGGGACAACTGCTGATGATGGGTTTCTCGGGTGTGCTGGTGAGCAAGTTGGGCAGCAAGAAGATGTTGGTGGTTGCCGAGGTGCTTTATGCCGCCGTGCTCCTCGCTATGGGCTGCAGCAGCACGGTTTTTCATCTTACGCTGTCTCTTGTGGGTTTCGGCATGATGGCGAACCTGATGAATATTGCCACCAACACACAGGCGTGCTTAGTGGAGAAGTTGTATGGCCGCAACATCATGTCGTCGTTTCATGGCCTTTGGAGTCTGGGTGGTTTTGCTGGCGGCATCGTGGGTGCTGTGTTTGCCAATACGGTTCTGCCGATAGAGGCTCATTTCGGAACGGTGCTGGCATTGAGTCTGCTGATCCTGGCTGCTGGTTTCCACTTCCTGGTGAACGACGAGCAGGCGAGGGCTGAGGAGGAAGACGTGCCCAAGTTCTCGTTCAGAACCATCGACCCTGTGCTCTTCCTCTTGGGTCTGATGGGTTTTGCGGGAATGTTCTGTGAGGGGACAGTCTACGACTGGAGTGGCGTGTATTTCACTTCGGTGGTGAAGCCCGACGAGGTTTTCATCCGCGCAGGTTATGTGGCAGGCATGGGTGCCATGACCTTGGGACGTTTCCTGGCCGACGGCTTCGTGACGCGCTATGGCGCCGCCAGAGTGCTGAAGGTTTGCGGACTGCTGATTCTGTGCGGACTGCTTCTCGCCACGTTGTTGCCTTACCTTATTACAGCCACTCTGGGCTTTCTCTTGGTGGGTTTCGGCATTTCGTCGTCTGTGCCTATCTGCTACAGCATAGCGGGCAAGTTGGGCACTGTCAAGGCGAGCATCGCCATCACCATCGTGTCGAGCATCAGCTTCTTCGGTTTCCTGGTAGGTCCTCCTGTCATTGGATGGCTTGCTGAAGTTTCTGGGCTACGCATGGCTATTAGTATAGCTGCTTGTCTTGGGTTAATGATAGCATTTGTGGCAACAAAGTTGAGCAAGCGAATTTCCATTGATACTGATAGCAGGGCGAACGCATTTTGATGCGTCCGCCCTGTCTATCAGATAGGCTGCAACTTCTCATCGAAGACGGGAACGATAGATGGGTGGAAAATGAAGTAGGTGTTCTGTAAGAATTTCCCGAAGCTGAGGCGTTATAAAGAACGAGTTTTCTTTACATTAGCTTGCCTGAGATTCTCGTATTTTCAGACGCTTATTGTTTCTTTGAGAATATCGCAAATACGAAGAAATGTAGGAACTTACTGGTAATCAGACGTTTGAGATTTATTGACAAGAAGATGCCGTTGAGGATAATCTATAGTTGTACGACTATAACCCCTACAGTTGTACAACCATAGCTCTACAGTTGTACAACCATAGCATGTATAGTCGTACAACTGTAACTTTATAGTCGTACAACTATAGGTCTTGTTCTTAATATAGAGCAGAAAACGGGGATTTCCTGCCTCTCATTCCCCTTATTTTTATTGCTATATTCAATATTTGTAGGTATATGAAATTTGGTTATAAATATTGACGAAAGGTGTGTCATAAGTTAATGATTCACCCTTTTTTATTATTAGGACTGGTGCACTTTTAAGTTAGAATCTACATTTTTGTCATTTGGTACATACAGAATGGCATTTCATACAAGGTAGGTTTGGATATTTGGCTGATAGAAATAATCTTCTTATTTTTGCGCTCGTAATCGGGAAACGATAGAATGATTCGTAGAACGAGGAAAATGAAGTATAACTCTTTTAATATGTAATAAGGTATGAAGAAGATTATGATTTCGTTGATGATGATAGTAGCTGCCGCCACAACCAGTTTTGCTAAGAGTAACAATACCGATGTGGCAAATGCCGTAAAGAGCGTAGCCGAGCAAGTGAAGCAGGCACCATCCGGTACGGTGTATGGTGTGGTTGATAACACCAAGCACCACATCATCGTAGCTACTCCTTTTGGAAAGTACACCATAGAGAAGAAGGATGGCGGCGTCAGCTTTATGGGAATGTCGGCAAAGCTGGTATCATCAAAGAATGGCGTTTATAAAGTCAAGACATCTCTTGGTAATTTTACGGTGAATGCCAGAAAAGGAACGATAACTAAAAAATAATCGTAACAGGTTGTTTACCTTTTCATAAGGGATGGTATTATAGGTATAGGGCATTGAATTGTAGCCATGGAATAGAAATGTGGAAGTATTTTTCTCTCGGCAATGGCAGCGTTCAATGCCTTTTTTGTCCTTCGGGATAAAAAGCATCGCTAAAAGTTTGGCAGAATCAGGAATATTGCTTACTTTTGCGGTCAGAGTTGGAGCAGACGGAAAAGAACGGCTGCAATGAAGACTCAAATGAATGAGCGTATTGAACGTTAGTCTTGAAATAGAAATGTGGAAATTTCAAAATTCAACTATGACGAACAGCAATACGGCTCACGCTTTGGGATTATTGCATCCTTTTCTCTGTAGGGGGAAGGTGTCGATATACCTTTTGGCGTGGGCTATTGTTAGTTGCTAGTTGAAAGGTCTTTCCACAACCTCTATTTCGGCGACCGAACAATAGTCCCACGCTTTTTTCATTGAAAACTTAATGGCTATAGCTACTTCTGGGAACAAGTCAGCGAAGTAAATGATAAATATGGGAAGTCAATTCATTGTATTCAATACAAAGACGGAACTTTTAAGATTAGATGTTTCCAAAATTGTTTATTTCGAAGGAGATGGCAATTATACACAGATCGTTACTATTAACAAGCTGAAGGCTGTTGTTTGTTTGAATTTGTCTCAAATGGAGAAGTATTTGGCAGAGCATCTTGTAGATTGCAAGAGTATTTTTATGCGGGTGGGTAAACGTTTTATTATCAACACTGGCTACATCTATCAGGTTAATACGCAAAAGCAACAATTGATATTATCCGATTATGAGCATTTTGCATTTGCTTTGGGTATTTCTAAGGAAGCCTTGAAGCAAATGAAGGATTTACTCATAACTAAAAAATAAACTAATCAAGCAAAGAATTTTATGGAATTAATCATTGGACGTGATGCTGCTACATCTCAATTGAGAATAACAATGGGACAACAATCCAAGACTTTTGGGGTTGCTGGAAGTGTTCCTATGACTGTGAGCCGTCAACATTGTAGTTTGACCATTAATCCGGATGGTTCTTATAGAATTACGAATCTAAAACCTCAGAATGTTACTTTTGTCAATG
>ERZ833608.49-NODE-49-length-100162-cov-12.065110_pt1 | contig 100162 bp, 94 predicted proteins | sample MGYA00519694_ERZ833608 | MGnify/ENA primary metagenome ERZ833608 (study PRJEB31850, sample SAMEA3708742) | human gut metagenome | biome: human gut; feature: human-associated habitat; material: faeces | place: China | collected 2014 ... | reverse complement strand
TTGATAATATCTAAATTCAGGTCATATCTGACTAGGGAATTATTGTTATTTCCTTTGACTCTATTTAATAATGTTCTTATTTAAGTCACTTTCAACTAGATAATCATTGTCTTCCTTTTGACTTTATTCACCAATATCATTATTTAAGTCACTTTCTGATTGGTTATTATCGTCTTTCTCTTGACCCTATTTGATAATATCTAAATTCAGGTCATATCTGACTAGGGAATTATTGTTATTTCCTTGACTCTATTTAATAATGTTCTTATTTAAGTCACTTTCAACTAGGCGATTATTATTTTTCCTTTGACTTTATTCACCAATATCATTATTTAAGTCACTTTCAACTAGATAATCATTGTCTTCCTTTTGACTCTATTTGATAATATGTCAATTTAAGTCACATCGTACTTGGCTATTATTATTTTTTCCTTGACCCTATACGTTAATATCCTCATTTAAATCACTCTTAGCTAGATAAATCACTATATAATAAAGCTATCCTACACATATCCCATATTATAAATGTACAAATATTCATATAATTTCATACACTGAAAAACATTAGCCTTGCAATTCAACGACAATAAAAATACCCCCAATAATCTGTACAGCAAGTATAACCGGCACACATTCAATTCAACAACAATAAAAACAACCCCCTAATAATCTGTACAGCAAGTATAATCGGCACACATTCAATTTAACAAAAAACGGTTCTAAACTTCCCCCCAAGTAAAGTTTAGAACCATAAAATAAAACCCCAGCTCGCACTCACATGGATTGTGTAAACTGGGGTTTTTATTTCAGTCATCAATTAGAGTTATTATGTATTGCATATTTACCTAATACTTTTCAAATATACTTACATTTATTCAGTAAATATAATACCAATATATAAATGATGTTGGGGTCAAAAGCCCCCAACTATGATACCTACGAATTGTTCCGTGCTACGCACTCCCACAATTCTACCCAATATTCGCATATCGTGGGACTATCATCCCACTTTTTTGACCCTATTCTCCAATATCCTGATTTAGGTCATATTGAATTGACAAACTATCGTTACTCTTTTGACCCTATTCTCCAATGTCCTAATTTAAGTCATATTGAATTGGCTATCTATTGTTTTTCTTTTGACCCTATTCGCTAATATCCTAATTTAAGTCATATTGAATTGACAAACTATCGTTTTTCTTTTGACCCTATTCTCCAATGTCCTGATTTAGGTCATATTGAATTGGCTATCTATTGTTTTTCTTTTGACTCTATTCGCTAACATCCTTATTTAGGTCACATATGACTTGGAAATTATCTTTTTTCCTTTGACTCTATTATCTAATACCTTGATTTAAGTCATATTGTATTGGCAATCTAGTGTTTTTTCTTTGACCCTACTCGCCAATATATCAATCTAAGTCATATCCAGCCCGATAATTAATCTCAATTAAGCCAAATTTCTCTCTATCTGACATGCTTAAGATAAGCATCCACGCTATTACTGTCGCTTATAACTTTAATATGCTCGTCATTGGAGAATACATAGTCGGCGGCGGGCATTATCTGCACATCTTCGCCGCGCACAATTCCAATAATATTCATCTTGTATTTCTTTCTGACATCCGCCTCCTTGATACTCTTTCCAACAAGCTGCGGAATAACCGGAACTTCAAATATAGCATATTCATCAGAAATCTCTATATATTCAAATATGTGGCTTCTACTGTATTTCTTGGCAAGTCTGTAAGCTATATCCCTGTCCGGATATATAACTTCGTCTGCTCCATTTTTTAAAAGAAGCTTTGCATGAATATCCCTGCTTGCAACACTTACAACGTGCTTTGCACCAAACTCCTTTACAAGACTTGTTGTTTCAATACTATTCTGGAAGTTCTCGGAAATGCATACTGCAACGGTATCGAAGTTCGATAAGCCAAGGCTGTTAAGCACATCTTCATCTGTGCAGTCACCTATCATTGCACTTGTTGCCTTTGACATAAGCTCTCTTACCTTGTCCTCGTCCTCATCTATTATCATAACCTCATTGCCAAGTGCTATAAGCTTCTCTGCAAAATGATGTCCAAACTTACCAATACCTATAACTAATATTGACTTCATACTTAATTCCTTTCTCATATATACAATTATATATTTTTGTTAATTAAATTTTTCTCTCATTAATCTTCTCCGGTTAACCTTCTGCGCCACGTTTCCAAAACATCTCGAACCAGCCAGCATCATCCCACATTAACATGCTCCTCAGGATTAAGCAGCTTAACCTGCTTTCTGTTATAAGCAAATGTTGATGCAAATGTAACTGTTCCTATTCTTCCGCAAAACATCAGTAATATAATAACTATCTGTGAAGCCACATTGAGCTGTCTTGTTATACCCGTTGAAAGTCCGACAGTTCCTACTGCCGAGAACACCTCAATACATAGGTCCTCAAAATCAAAACTCTGCATACCACTGATAATAAGCAGCGCTGCAACAGCCATAATAAGATTAAGACCTATAACCATACTGGCTTTCTTTATATCCTCATCTGCAAGCCTTCTTCCATATATATTACAACCTGAAGCATTGCGCAGATTAGACCATATATACACCATTATAATCACGATTGATGTAGTCTTTACGCCACCTGCGGTCGAACCCGGACACCCTCCTATAAACATAAGTATAATAGTAAGCAGCTTGCTTGCCTGAGTCATAGCACCAAGGTCAACCGTGTTATATCCTGCTGTTCGTGGCGTTACCGCCGCAAAAAGTGATGTTATAAATCTGTCGGCAAAAGGCATGCCTGCCTCAACACCATCTCTTTCAAAATACATAAACAATATCGTTGGCACAACAACAAGCACTATAGAACTGACAACAACAATCTTAGTATGGAGAGTATACTTCTTAAAATACAGCTTATTATGCTTAAGGTCAGCCCACACTGTAAAGCCTAAACCACCGATAAGTATAAGTGCCATAATTGTTATATTTACAACATAATCATTGTAATAACCTGTGAGCGATGAATAAGGCTCGTATCGTCCCATAAGGTCAAAACCGGCATTGCAGAATGCAGTTATCGAATGAAATATACTGTTATATATACCCCTTGCTACACCCATCCGCGGAATAAACCTTAGCGAAAGAACTGCCGCACCTATCGCTTCAAATATAGCAGTTCCAACGATAACATTTCTCATTAGCCTGACTATGCCCCTAAGCACGTTGGAATTCATACTTTCCTGTATAAGCGTTCTGTTGGCAAGACCTATATTTCTGTTAAAAAACAGCGCAAACACAACACCGATTGATATAAATCCAAGTCCACCTATCTGAATCATAATCAGTATCACTATCTGTCCGAATAATGTCCAGTATGAAAATGTATCAACGACTACAAGTCCTGTAACGCATGTAGAACTTACAGAAGTAAACAATGCCTTGATAAATGGTGTCCACTGACCTGTCCTGCTTGACACCGGCAGCATAAGAAGCACCGTACCTATTATTATGACTGTAAGAAAACCAAGTGCCATAATCTGGGCATGTGAAAGTCTGCTTCTGATTTTGCTAAATAAACTCATAATATTTTTCCTCTTAATATCCTCACAAATGTATATGTTCTTTATATCAATTCACAATCATTGAATAAATCGGACATAAAATATAGATATTATATTTCTATATATTTTCACATCATTTTTTTCTTCTTTAAAAACCAGAGCACACCTATACATATAACAAGTATTATTCCAACTATTATATAAAAGCCATAAGGTGTGGTTGAAAGTGGCATCCATCTGCCGTCCACATTCATTCCGTATATACCTGAAATAATCGTTGGTATAGCCATAACTATAGTTATAGAAGTAAGTATCTTCATAACATTGTTCAGTCTGTTATTAATAACAGATGAAAGCAATTCTCTTGTACCATCAATAATATCCCTGTATATAGTCGTCATCTCGATAGCCTGCTGGTATTCGACTGTTACATCCTCAAGAAGCTCCATATCCTCCGGATACTGCTCAAGTCTTTTATATCTCCTTAATCTCTCAAGGACTATACTGTTTGACCTGAGTGAAGTTGCAAAGTATACAAGCGTTGACTCAAGCTCGTGCAGTTCGATAATATCCGTATCGTGTGTATCATCCCCGACACGTTCTTCTATCTCTGTTCTTTTCTTATCTATTCCACGAAGATAAGCCTGATATAACATAGCTGAACGGAACATCATTTCATATATAAAACGCATTTTCTTTTTCGTGCTGAAATCCTTTAACTTATTTCGCACAAAGTATGTAAGAACTGGCGTTTCTTCCCTGCATATCGTGATTATGGCATCATTTTTTAAGATTATACCAAGAGGAATTGTTGTATACATTTTCTTTTCATGTCTTACCTCCGGCGTTGGAATATCAACAAGTATAAGTGTATAACCATCCTCAAGACTTATACGCGAACTTTCTTCCTCATCTAACGCAGTCGCAAGGTCATCCGCATCTATATCAAAATATCCGGACACAAGCGAAAGCTCACTGCTTGTAGGATTAACCATATTTATCCAACAGCCATCTTCAATATTATCAAGCTTGCTAAGTACTTTATTATCGGTTTTATAGATATCTACCATAATTCACCTCCAGCACCTTAATTGTTTCTGCGGCGCGTCTTTACAAATATATTTCTTTCATCCTTAACCATCCGCCTGCACGATACAGGACACTGTGTAACACACTGCCCGCAGCCTATACAGTTATCAACATCATATATAAGTCTGCCAGTATTTTTATCATAATATGTTGCACCTGTAGGACAGTACTTTTCGCACCTGTTACAGCCTGTACATACAGCACCTTCTATCATCTGAGGTCTGTAATATGCCTTAAGAAGAAGCTGGGATAGTGCGCCTTTTCTGAAACTTCCATATAAAAAACAGCAGTCCATGCAGCAGTTGCAAAGCACTATTTCATCATTAACTGAATATGTTCCATAATGATAAAGTGTGTGTATACAGCCCTTTTGTTCAAGCTCATCCACCAGCCTGACAGCCTCTTCATATGTTATATGCCTTGCCACGCCAGCCTCTGTGAGCTGCTCTGCCATTCTTCCGACTGCCATGCATGACTCTATCGGCATATCAAAGTCACAGCTATTGCCCTTTAACATTTCCATAGTACGGCAGAAACAGTTCATAACAGCAATATTATCCTTATTCCTATCAAGAACATCCATAGCTTCACCCTTTGTATATACAGTCTGCTCTGCACCTACAGGTTTATCAAGAGTTATCTTTTTCTTTCTCTTAGGAAGATTATTACGGCTGTCTGTCACAACTGTGGACATACGTCCCTCTTCCTTTGACATATTATTAGTGTTGACATAATTCATGTATGCCCTTACAGGTGCGATATTGAGTTTCTTTAATAGTTCCTCAAACTCTGCAAACTTTGTGATAAGTGCTTTTCTGTTATCATTAAGTTCGCCTGATGCATATAATTCTATCCAGCCGGGAAATATGGGTGCAAGGTCATATACGCCTTTTTTCTGGCTTTCCCATATGCCACCTTTATCTTTTATACTTTTGTATAAAGCTTCAAATGTATGCACATTTTCATCACCTGTAACCCCATAATTCTTCTCCCACAGGGCTATAAGCTCTTCCTTTGTATAATTTCCAGCTCCCATAAGAAGCATACAATCTATTTCTTCCTCAGTATATACTATCTCAAAACAGTCAAGTATACACTGTACAAGCGGTATTGCAAACTTTGACTTTCCATTCATGAGCTTTCCAAGCCTTACCGCTTTTTCCTTAAACTGACTTGTCATTTTACCTGCTGCCCCTGCACTTATTTAGTTTCATCCTTACAGTGTGCGCGGCATGATGAACAGTCGCCGCTGCACGCATCGCCAAGTCCACTTTCCTTATGTTTGGCTGACACCCATAAAAATAAAACTACTACAGCAAACAGAATAACTGCTCCTAATATTATATTAATTATCTGTGACATAATAATCCTCCATTCTTACATTTTGTTCTACTTTATTCTTGCTTTTCCTATCTGGTCAGTGAGTGAAAGCAGCATATTTCTTAACAGATTACGGCTGTCTTTATCAAGACTTGCATACTGTTTTATGACTTCTCTTGTACTTCTGAACCTGTCTGCTGTTATATCAGAAAGATTTCTTGCACCACATGCCGATAACAGTCCAAAAAGCGTTTCCACAAACTCAGCCCTTTTTTCATTGTCAACGCTGTTAATCCAGTTGCTGAATGCCCTGTTAAGCCTTCTGCTCTGAGCACTCAGCCTTTTAGCAGTCATCATACTAGTTCCTGACACCTGCCACGACATTGCATCATGCTGCATAATTCCTGTCTGTGAACTTTTAACTATAATATAATCATCATCATGCTCAAGCAACATTCCGACTATAGAATTCTCCGGCACAATACTTTTGATATAAGGAAGCATTGACTGATATTCATCACTTCTTACTACACTTATATCAAAACCTGGTCCGTCATTATTGTATACACACTGTATTTTCTTTCTGACCCTTTTACTACAGTGTATAGCCGAATATATTGCAAGATTGCCACCTTTGGAATGGCCGCCCACATACAGCTTTCCCCTTATATATGAACACGTATCATCAAGATACTTAACCGCATCCTCCTGTGATGGAACAGGCGATATAAAGCTCATATTAAAGTCCTCCTTCCAGCCTACAAGTGTGTCATCCGTTCCCCTGAACGCCACATATGTACACTGTGGACTTAGCTTTATATGAAATGCGCCAAACTGTTTTTCCAGAGTTTCATCCACCATATCAACATAATCAGACAGAATTATATCCCTGAACCGGTTTGTCTGCGCCGCTTTTTTTAGAAGCTTTGGTGCATCTTTTATAAATGACTTATCCTGCATAAGTTCTTCTTCTGTATGAAGGTCAAAGAATAACTGTGCTGCTGCTTTTAGTGTTATTCCCTTATTCATTTGTACAGACGGAATTACGTCCCTGAAGTTTACATACGCTAACTGTGACAGTATAACGTTATCCACATCATTAAATGGTGACTGGTCAAATGTGAGGTCACCACGCCATTCGAGATAATCCATTACATTCCCCATAATAATCTCCGTTTCTGCCATAAGCCATAGATTTTATCCGAAACTTACTTAACACCAGATAAAATGTTGTTAATACAGCATTTTATATTAAGTTGATTTCAAATATTACTTTAAATTCTTAAGTTCATTTACAAGTTCTATATCAGATGCCTGCACCTTCATATTGGCTGTTACAGGAGCCTCACCCGGCTTTGTAACTGTCACCTCTATAATTGTGCCCTCTGTTATTCCGCCAGACATACAACGGTTAAAAAATGACACAAACTTTGGATGTGTCGCCGCAAACTTGTTTTTTGCATTCATTATTTTCATAATAGAACCTGGATTCATAATTATACTTCCTCTCTTAATATAAGTTTATCTTAATTCCTGTTTATCTTAATTTGTCTTATTGTAATGTACTTTTTACTTTAATCTATAAATGAGCAAATTTAAAATATTGCATAAGCATTTCACTACATTTCTACCTCACCGCAGCTTTTTTCTTAAGCCCTGCACATATAATAAATCCTATGCACACCGCTGACGTTATTCCCTCTGACACTGGAAAGCTGCTCCACACGCCATTCATTCCAAACAGGCGTGAAAGTGTTATAGATATGCCTATCATAAGCACAAAGCCTCTCAATACTGACACAACAAATGATTCCTTTGCCATCTCAACCGCACTGAAATATCCGGCAGATATAATATTAAAGCCTGCAAACAAAAAGCCTATGAAATATATTCTCATACCAGTATACGCAAAACCCGCCAGCTCCACAACTCCCTCACTGTTAAAAAGGCTTACAAGCTGGCTTGTGAAACCTGCTACCACCACATATATGAAAGCAAATAAAGTTACTGATGTTATTATACTATATGTGTATACCCTTGACACGTCTTTTTTATTGCCTTTTCCATATGACTCACTTATAAGAGGCTGTGCTCCCTGCGAAACTCCGTTGAATATAGCAGTTCCTATATAAGCATAGTTCGCAACAACTCCATATGCTGCAACGCCGATATTGCCCGTAAGCGAAAGCATAAGCATATTAAAAACAGTCGTTGTCACTGCCGATGCCATCTCACCTACAAATGCGGCTGTTCCTAACATACATGACTCCCACAGCATTTTAAGCGATGGAACGTGCCACTTAAAGACCACTGTATTCTTCTTTCCCATAAAATGTGTCAGACACACAAGTATGCTGCATATAGGTGAAGCCGCTGTCGCCATAGCCGCACCAAGCAGTCCAAGCTTCATAGGAAACATAAATATATAATCAAATATGATATTAAAAAGACTTCCTGAAAGTGTGGCAAGCATAGCCCTTGAAGGGTCGTTGTCATTTCTTACATAAGCACTGACTATATAGTTACACATAAAAAACGGCGTGAACATAAGAAATGTCCTTGTATATCCTATTCCTATCGCCGTAATCTTATCATCCGCGCCCATAATGTGCAGAAGCTTATCCGGCGCAAACAGTCCGACAAGTATGAACAGCACGCTGAGAATACATGCACACATTATCGCATTGGAAAAATAATCGTCAGCATGCTTATCTCCCTTTGCCCTTAATATCTTGAATCTTATCGCTGAGCCAACGCCCATCATAGAACCGAAAGCGAATATGACACTGAACATCGGCAGCACCAGATTAAGTACTGTTATTCCGTCTGCTCCCGCAAACTTTGATATAAAAAATGTATCAGCAACAACATAGCACGATATTCCAAGCATACCGAATATATTCTGCGATACATATTTAAAAAACTTTCTGCCTATACTCATTACATTTCTCCGTATATTATTATATGTATATTTTTATATTATTACTATTTTATTTTTATATGACGTTATACGCAAATTATTAAAAATATCACACATTCTGCATAAACATTTTCTGCCCTCTTAACGCTGGCAGCTTTAGCATACCTGACACAATATGTTAGATATATACTTATATAATTTACATTATTATTGAGAATAAAGCAAATGTTTAGTTTTATAATACGTTTATTTAATTGATGAAGAAATGTAATATATTGAGTCAGAAATATTTTTAATTTTATCATATGCTTATTTAATTGATGAAGAAACGCAATATATTCAGTTAGGAATATTTTTTAGTTTTATCATAATTACATTTAACTTGTGTGAAATTTCATTGCTGATTACATTTTATTTGACTTTCAAAATATTTTAGTATAAAATTATTTTTACTGACGGATTAATTCTATCTTTTATCAATCCGCATTATTATTAAGGAGTTTTATATTATGGCTAATATTACAATAATAACTGATTCAGCATCAGACATTTCACAGAATAACAATAAAGGTGTCACTGTACTTCCTATGACTATAACATTTGGCGAAGAAAACTATGAGGACGGCGTGTCGCTCACACCTGACAGCTTTTATATGAAGCTTATCGAAAGTTCCGCTCTTCCTAAGACCAGTCAGGTAAGCCCTTACGCTTTCGGGCAGGCTTATGAAAATGCTCTTAAAAGTGCCGACTATGTAATCGTTATAACTCTTTCCTCAAAGCTGTCCGGTACATATCAGAGTGCCTGTATCGCCGCTGACGACTATGACGGACGTGTATTTGTCATTGACAGTGAAAATGTAACTGTAGGCGAGCAAATTCTTATCGACTATGCACTTTCTCTTATTGATAAAGGTATCGAAGTGAATACTATAGTCAGCCAGCTAAATACAATAAAGAAGCGCATACGCCTTGTGGCTCTGCTTGACACTCTTGAATATCTTAAGAAGGGTGGACGAATATCCAGCGGCGCTGCATTTCTTGGAAATGTACTCAGCATAAAACCAGTTATCGCCATTGTTGACGGTGAGGTATCTTTCTTAGGAAAAGCGCGCGGTTCCAAGCAGGGCAACAACTTTCTTATCCAGCAGGTTGACACTTATGGCGGAATAGACTATTCACTTCCCGTCCTTCTTGGCTACACAGGATGTTCCACTGTTCTTATGGACAAATATATCAAAGACAGTAGTTCACTGTGGGAAGGCAGAATACCAGTTCCCGATATCATACAGGTTGGCGCTACAATAGGAACTCATATCGGTCCCGGTGGAATAGCTGTTGCATTCTTTTCTAAGGAATAATATTATGGAATTATAATTTTGGTTTCATTCTTTATCTGGACAATTCATTTGGTTGAAATGTCAAAAGGCATTTATATCAATATTTAATAGAGTTTTTACTGCTTTTGACCTATGAACTGTCCAGATATGTGAATTTTTTCAATTTTTTTAAAATTATGCTTGACAAATTATTGTTTTATGTGTATTATATCACTTGTGTTCGCGTGAATTTGTTTTTCGCACTTTCACTTTAATACATATGCGCGAGTGGCTCAGTGGTGGAGCACCTCCTTGCCAAGGAGGGGGTCGCGGGTTCGATCCCCGTCTCGCGCTCTGTTAGATAAAAAAAAGGACTTTCCCGATTGGGAAGTCCTTTTTTGTTATCTAAGAAGTGCGATGCACTTCTTGAACTCATACTGCTGAAGCAGTATGGGTTCGGAAAGTACTTTTTATATTTTTATATTTCCAACAAATATTTTAAATCACTCGACTCTATTACTCTTTTCATGTTGTTCCCTGTTGTAAATATTTTTAAAGATTTGTTATTACTTTTATTATATGGCATTATATTACTTTCCTTTGTCGCTTTATTTAATAAATCTGTAAAGTATTTTTCCCAACTAAAGAATTCACTGCTTTCAATATAGTTATAGGGCGCCTTTAATACTTCTGTTATATATGGTTCATTTAAAATGTTTGAATTTAATAATAACCATTCAAACGATTCCGGTGTAAATAGTATGTATCCCGGAATACTATTAATCAATATCATTGTATTATTCATTTCAGAACCATATGCTGCTCCGTCAACTATAATCAATGTTGTTTGTGAATTATTTTTATTTACAATTTTTTTAGATACATTCGTTTTTCCATCTGCATGTTCACATTGTATATTGTGTGTTTTTGCATATTCATTATAGAATTCATATCCTGTTTTTGAATCTTCTGTCACTATTTTGGATATTATAGCATTTTGAGCTATATTATTGCTTTTATATATCTGCTACTGTTTGCAAAACATCCTATTTCCAATCCTATTTGTATCCAGTTCGTATATTTCATGTATGCTATATGGCAGATTACCTAAATCCTGCCTTGTTATTAAAACATAGTAATTGTCAGATTTCTTTATAGCTGTGGCAAATTCCTCTGTATTTATAAATTTTGCTCCTTCATCCACAAATACTATACTCTGCTTTATCTCTTTTAAATCATTCTCCCAATTTTTCCCCTCAAGTATTACGCACGGCCTATCGCATGTCAGCTTAATTCCACTTGCCCTGCCATCATTTTCAAACTGCTTTATCGCTCTGTATAATGTTGATTTACCTGTCGCACTATTTCCCCTTAATATAGTTATATTCCTTTCGACTGTAAGCTGATAATCTACTTTTCTGGTCACTACCTCTATATCATATTTACCAATCATATTTAACCTCGCAATATATCACCATTTATCTGTATCAATTCTGGCATTGAATGTACAATCTGATTTGTGTTAATAACATTTATTTCAAATTCTTTTCCAAAATTCATATTATGGAGCAGCCTTATATATATGTCTTTGTTTTCAGCAATTTTTAATAACCATTTTGCACAATTATCACCACAAGCTGATGCATTAATAATTAAATCCGGATTGTTATATATTAATATTAATGTTTTTGCTCCTCCAGATATATCCTTTGGACTTATCAAACCAAGTATTGGACTTGCTATGCAATTTTCTCCAAGCACTTCTGATTTATCTATATCTTTTATTATTTCTTTTGCCATATCCGATATAAGCCATTCTTCATCATATGTATTATCAAAATACATATCTGGGTCATATATAAAATCCTCTCCATATTTATCATATAACTTCTGATATGAACCATATTCTATATTAAGCATCCTATATCTCCTTATTTATTGCTTATTTTTATTATATATTTTATCAATTTAAAATATTTATATCTTATAGCAGAATTTTTATTATTATTTCTTTAAACAGCCTATTTTTATACATACTATAATATTAAACTATAAAATATTTTTTGTTAATATCATATTATAATATTAATATAAAACATTCAATATTTTTTAATTTTTTTTGAAATTATGCTTGACAGATTATTGTTTTACGTGTATTATATCACTTGTGTTCACGTGAGTTTGTTCTCACTCATTCACTTCTTTATATTATGCGCGAGTGGCTCAGTGGTGGAGCACCTCCTTGCCAAGGAGGGGGTCGCGGGTTCGATCCCCGTCTCGCGCTCTGTTAGATAAAAAAAAGGACTTTCCCGATTGGGAAGTCCTTTTTTGTTATCTAAGAAGTGCGATGCACTTCTTGAACTCATACTGCTGAAGCAGTATGGGTTCGATTTCTCAGAGCGCTAAAGCGCTCTTCGGTCGTGCCAATGTAGAGGTCCACCGGACCTCTTGGCTTCTCAATGCGCTGAAGCGCCTTTCGGTCGTGCCAATGCAGAGGTCCACCGGACCTTGTGGCTTCTCAGTGCGCTGAAGCGTCCTTCGGTCGTGCCAATGCCAAGGTCCACCGGACCTTGTGGCTTCTCAGTGCGCTAAAGCGCCCTTCGGTCGTGTCAAAACCAAGGTCCACCGGACCTTGTGACACCCGTCTCGCTTATAGGTTACTCTCTGTTTAAAATGTAAATGTCTGAATAACAGTTACATTTATCTTCTGCATATTCAATTTATTTATTGTAGATATCATATTGGGGTACTGATTTTGATTTATTCTCCATGCTTCACAATATTAAAACTAGTTACCGCTACTATCTTAGTTTTCATTGCAGGTGTATGTTGATACTCTGCTACAATATAATTGTTTTCTTTCATCATTTCTTTATCAACTAATGACTTTGGAAAGTATTTATAAAATAATTGTTGTATATGCTTATAATCATCTGTACTAAAGTCTGCCTGTCTGATTGTATATTTTCTGTCTTTTAATGTAACTTCATACATCTTAAAATATTACTCTCCATATGATGCTGTGTATATTGGCTTTTATAGTTATTAACCCCAACTTAAATGACTGTCATCTGGACGAAATTCATCAAAATAACTGTCATTATTGTTACTATAATTATTATAGTTTCTTTGTTATTCATAACAAATCACATTTCTGTATATTATTGTCATAAATAATAGTTTCTAAAATCAATGCTATATCTAATTATTTCCCTTAAGATTTATACTAAAATCGCCCTCTTTATTCCAATCTATTGTAGTTCCATTGTTTCCTCGTTCACCTAAATGATTAGGTGTTACCCAATATCCTTTCTCTTCATCATAAACTAAACCCTCATGCTCATCTACTGGCTGACTTGTACCACTACCACCACCAGTTGTTGTTGAGCCACCTACTGAGAATCCACTAGGTCTTCTAACTGTTTTATTACTATTTGATACTGCTGCAACTTCTTCTAATATTGTATCTATCTCTTCTTGTGATGCAGCTTCATCAACTTTTTCTTTATAATCGCCTGCTACATCAGCAGTAATGTAGTTTGTATTTGATATTGTAGACTTAGCTTTTGTCTTGGCTGCTTCAAATGCTTTAGCCTCTTCTGCCGCTTTTCTTTCTATTTCAGCCTTTATCTCCTGTGATACAGCTTCATAGTCAGTCTTTATCTCATTAATTCTGTCTATATTGCCAGCAGATTGTATTTCATCTTCATATGTAGTTTTATCCTCAACATATGTATCTTCTGAAATATATGCTAATAATTCATTCTTCGCCTGTTCTAATTCCTCTGCCAGAGCCTTTGACTTACTCTCTTCCTCTTGTCTATGTGCTTCTTTTTTCTGTTCGTTATGATTATTTATAGATATTCCACCTATAACCGCTACAACAGCCACAACAATCACTATTGCTGATATAATTATTGTTAATTTCTTTTTATTCATATATAGCCTCCTATGTAATCACGATTGATAATATGTTTATCATATATCATATTCCCTAAACATTCAATTTTAATTGCCCTTTAATCTATTTGAAATGTCACCCTAATCTGTATTATAATAATATGTCAGGTGTCGAAAATCATTTGCTGCAAGCTTCATATTCTGAAGGTTTGAACGGGCATTATTATGCTCTTTTATAATTTTATATCTTTAATATCCACACTACATTTATTTAAGAAAGGACTGGTTCTATTATGAATAATACAGAAAATAACCCTCTTGGATATAAGAAGGAGTCAACTCTGCTTATCGGCTTTGCAATTCCTTGTATTATTTCCATGCTTGTTACTGCACTTTACAACATTGTTGACCAGATATTCATAGGTCAGGGTATTGGAATGCTTGGAAATGCGGCTACAAACATAGCATTTCCACTTTCAACAACCTGCACTGCAATATCGCTTCTGCTTGGTATCGGCAGTGCTACTAACTTTTCACTTCATCTTGGTGCCGGCGAAAAACATGAGTCGGAAAAATACGCCGGCAACGGAATTTTTCTTATGGCAGCATTTGGAATGCTGCTTTTTGTTGTGACAAGCTTATTCTTAACACCTATGCTTAAGTTTTTTGGTGCAACTAATGATGTTCTCCCTTATGCAAAAGCTTACACAAGAGTAACTGCATTTGGCTTTCCATTCCTTATTGCCAACACTGGTATGAGCAAGCTTATACTTGCCGATGGAAGCCCACGCTACTCTATGATATCCATGCTTATCGGTGCTATTGTAAATACTATTCTTGACCCGTTATTCATATTTGTATTCGACATGGGCATGACTGGTGCCGCACTTGCAACTATTACGGGTCAGATTATTTCATTCAGTATAAGCTTAAGATATATGTTCCATTTTAAGACTATCAAGCTTGATAAGAGCTGCTTTAAGCTGTCTTTATCGCACTGCCGCAAGATTTTCATACTCGGTGCAAGTGCCTGCTTTAACCAGATTGCCATGACTGTTGTGCAGATTGTTATGAATAATACTCTTTCACACTACGGCGCGCAGTCTGTATATGGCGGTGATATTCCGCTTGCATGTGCCGGAATTATCACTAAAGTGAATATGATATTTATGTCATTTGTAATAGGAATATCTCAGGGTACACAGCCTGTTATCGGCTTTAACTATGGTGCTAAGAAATATGCCCGTGTCCGTAAGACTTATCTGCTTGCGTTATCTGCGGCATCTTTTCTGTCACTCATAGCATTTATATGTTTTCAGGCATTTCCAAGGCAGATTATTACTATATTCGGAAATGGAAGCGAATTATACTTCCAGTTCTCTGAAAGATATTTCCGCATATATATGTTCCTTACTATTGTAAACGGAATTCAGCCCGTAACATCTAACTTCTTTAATTCAATCGGAAAGTCACAGTTAGGTGTATTTATGTCGCTGACAAGACAGATATTGTTTCTGCTGCCACTCATTATCATCTTCCCTATATTTATGGGAATTGACGGAGTTATGTATGCAGGACCTATCGCTGATGCGGCGGCCGCCATCGTCTGCGGTTACTTTACTATAAGAGAACTTAAGGAATTAAATGTATTACAGAAAAAACTTGAAGCTGATAATGTCACAACTGCTGATTAAAATGTATTTTGTGTATACATTATACCTGTTATTGCATTTTTGCATACACACTCATAAAATTTATTATATATTTTAGACATAATTTAACATTTTTTAACATTTTTACTTGTATATTTTCAACAAAGTGCTAAAATGTAAATATGAATTCAACGTGAATGGAGGTAAATATTTATTATGGCACAGAGATTTATTCTTAATGGTACATCTTATCATGGAAAGGGGGCTATTAAGGAGATAGCTACAGAAGCTATTTCAAGAGGATTTAAGAAAGCATTTGTATGTTCTGATCCAGACCTTATCAAGTTTGGTGTTACTAAGAAAGTTCTTGATGTATTAGACGAGAACAACTTAGCTTATGAAGTATATTCAAATATCAAGCCAAATCCAACAGTTGAAAATGTACAGACTGGTGTTCAGGCTTTCAAGGATGCAGGAACAGATTATCTTATCGCTATCGGCGGTGGTTCTTCTATGGATACTGCAAAGGCTATCGGTATTATTATCAACAATCCTGAATTTGCTGATGTTATAAGTCTTGAGGGTGTTGCTCCTACTAAGCAGCCTTCAGTTCCTATTATCGCAGTTCCTACTACAGCAGGTACAGCCGCTGAGGTTACTATCAACTACGTTATCACAGATACAAGCAAGAACCGTAAGATGGTATGTGTTGACCCACATGACATCCCCGTTGTTGCAGTAGTTGACCCTGATATGATGTCAAGTATGCCTAAGGGTCTTACAGCCGCTACTGGTATGGATGCCCTTACACACGCTATTGAAGGTTACATTACAGCAGGTGCTTGGGAATTATCAGATATGTTCCACATTAAGGCTATTGAGATTATAGCTAAGAGCCTTCGTGGTGCTGTTGATAACACACCAGAAGGAAGAGAAGGTATGGCACTTGGTCAGTATATTGCTGGTATGGGCTTCTCTAATGTAGGTCTTGGTCTTGTTCATTCTATGGCACATCCTCTTGGTGCATTATATGATACACCTCATGGTGTTGCTAATGCTATCATTCTTCCTACAGTTATGGAGTATAACGCTCCTTCTACTGGCGAGAAGTATCGTGATATTGCAAAGGCTATGGGTGTTTCTGGAACAGAGAACATGACTCAGGAAGAATACAGAAAGGCAGCCGTTGATGCTGTTAAGCAGTTATCTAAGGATGTTGGTATCCCTGCTGACCTTAAGGAGATTGTTAAGGAAGAGGATATTCCATTCCTTGCACAGTCAGCTTATGATGATGCCTGCAGACCTGGTAATCCAAGAGAAACAAGTGTAGAAGAGATTACAGAGCTTTACAAGAGCCTCATCTAATACACATAATTATTAGTTAACTCAGTTATATTACAAGTTCTAATTCTATTAAGCTTGTTTTATATTAAACCTCTTATTATACATACAGGTTCTAAACTTTACCCGCGGGTGAAGTTTAGAACCTGTATTTAATTTTAAAAAAGTAAGTCGGAAAGAGTTGTTTCTATCGTTTCGGTTTACAACTACTTAACTGTGCTCTCCCACTCATCAAGCAGCCCCTTAAATACATCAAGCGCTGACTGCACAACTTCTGGCTTTTCCATGTCTATTCCACACAGTTTAAGAAGTTCTATAGGATGAAGGCTGCATCCGCCTGAAAGAAACTTCTTATAGCCTTCCTTCACAGCTTTATCCCCCTTAAGTATTCCTGCCGCTATCGCTATTGCTGCTGAATATCCTGTAGCATACTGATATACATAAAATGGTGTATAGAAATGTGGTATCCTTGACCACTCATAAGCTATCTCATCATCTATTACGCAATGCTCACCAAAGTACTTTTTATTAAGCTCTCTGTATACCTCACACAGATTATCTGCTGTAAGCACTTCGCCCTGCTCTGCCATACTGTGGGCTTTCATCTCAAACTCAGCAAACATAGTCTGTCTGAAAAGTGTTCCCTTGAATTGTTCAAAGTAATGGTTAAGAAGGTATCTTCTCTTTTTCTCATTCTCGCTTACATCTGCATTATCAGCGCATTTATCAACATCAACACTATTATCAGATGAGTTATCAACAGTGCTGCTGTCATTATCAACCATATCTTTCTTACAGTTCTCAAGCAGATAATTCATAAGAAGCGCCTCATTACATGTAGATGCAACCTCTGCTACGAATATCTTGTAACCGGCATATATATATGGCTGGTTAGTATTGGAATAATATGTATGCATAGCGTGACCCATCTCGTGAATGATTGTAAATACATCATCAAGTGTGCCTGAAAAGTTAAGGAATACATATGGGTGTGTTCCATATGCTCCCCACGAAAACGCACCTGTACGCTTTCCCTTGTTCTCATACACATCAACCCAGCCTGTATCAAAGCCTTCCTTAACCTTGGCTACATACTCCTCACCCATAGGCTCAAGCGCCTTAAGCACCATATCCTTAGCCTCATCGTATGTAACCTTCCACTCATAATCTTCAACCATAGGCGCATACACATCATAAAAATGCAGTTCATCAACGCCAAGTGCTTTCTTTCTTATATCAACATATCTGTGCATAAGATTAAGATTATCATCAACTGTGCTTATGAGGTTTTTGTATACATTTACAGGTATAAATGAACCTGAAAGATACATAGCAAGCGTAGACTCATAATGTCTTGCATCCGCCTTGAATATAGCCTGCTTGACATTGCCATAGAAACACGCTGCAAGTGTATTTATATGCTGCTTATACTGCTCATAAAGACACTCAAACGCAGCTTTTCTTACTTCCCTGTTCTGGCTCTGCATATACTTTATATATGTGCCATTCGTAAGCTCTACACTCTTGCCCTCTTCGTCTGTTATATATCCAAACTTAACATCTGCATTGTTATACTTAGAGAATACCTCATCCGGAACTGACATAACCTGTGATGCCTTTGCAAGAAGAAGCTCCTCCTTTTCTGAGAGTGTATGCTCCTTCTGGCTTAACATATCATCAATCATATGCTGGTAAAGCTTAAGCTCACTGTGCTTCATATAATCTGCAAGCACATCTGCATCCATCCTTAATATCTCTGGTTCTGCAAATGCGTACTTTTCTGACATTTTTACTGCTGCCACCTGCGCCTTGCCTGACATTTCCTGATATACCGAATTAGTTGTATCCTCATAGTACTTCATAAATGCATAGACATACACACGTTCAACTATGTAATCTGTGTCACTTATTTCCTTTAATACCTGATAAAGCTTCTCATACGACTCTGCTATGCTGCCAGCGTACTTACAAGGCTCTTTAGCCATATTCATAATCTTTTCATAGTCAGCGTTCCAAGCCTCATCTGAGCTGTATATATCATTCACAGCCCACTTATATTCATCATCTATCTCACTTCTTAAAGGTGCTGCCATTATTCTGCCTCCGGTACATAAGCTGATGTAGCTATTGCAAGTGAACCATATCCTATATGGCACGCAACACTGAGTGAAAGTGGATCCATATGGAAGTCAAACTGTGGAAATGCTTCTTTGACTGCCTCTGCCCATTCCTTTGCCTCTTCTACATTACCAGTATATGCCACTTCTATGTGCATACGACCAGTATCTGCATAATCTGCAAATCTTTTCTCCATATCTTCTTTCATAGCCTTAAGCATAATCTTCTTAGCAGAAGCCTTGCCTCTTGCCTTGGCATACGCATCAAGCTTCTCTCCCTGTATCTGGAGAACCGGATTAAGCTTTAACATAGTTCCTATAGCCGCTGCCGCTGGTGTTATACGACCGCCCTTCTTAAGATACTTAAGTGTTTCAAGTGTTATGTATATGCTTGAGTCCATCTTATGCGCTTCAAGTATATTCTTTATCTCCTCTGCTGTCCTGCCTTTTTCTGCAAGTTCCCTGGCATCGACAACTGACTGCCTCATAGTAACCGATATTCTCTGGTTATTGACAACCTGAACCTTACCGTCATAATCGCCTGCAACCATAGTTGCTGTCTGGCATGTTCCACTAAGTCCGCTTGACATAGGAATAAACACAACCTCATCATTGTCCTTAAGCAGCTTATCAAAATAATCCTGCAAAGTTCCTATAGATGGCTGCGATGTTGATATATCTGCATCATTGTTGAGCTTTTCATAGAACTCTTCCTGTGAAAGATTAATGTCCTCAAGATACTCTACCCCGTCTATAAAAAATGGCATAGGGATTACTGTTACTCCCATCTGCTCTGCCTGTGCCTGTGTAATACCACTGTTACTATCTGTTAATATCGCTACTTTACTCATAAATCGACCTTTCTATTATTTTCTGTAGTATGCTATTGTTTTAAAACTCTTAACAATAACTATAGTATACTTATTATTGTACATTATCTTTGACTTTGCTACAATGTTTTTATAATGTTTTTTACCATATTTTAAATTCACTTATTCATAATAATTAATACAAATGGAGATTTCTTATATGCATAATACCAGCTTAAATATAGACCATATACTAATTAAAAATTTTTTCGACACTGATGATATAAAACAGCTCATTACCTCCTGCAACTATGAGCCTCTCTATGATAAGCCTCATTCCCCCGACCTCATCCAGCTTGCCGCCTACGACACAACAAGCCCTGATAATGGTCTTGCCGGCTTTATATCGTGCATAGTTCCTGAGTTTTTGTATGATAGTGGAGATGATGAGGGGTCTGATTGTGTTAATAATAATGAAAATAATACAAATGAGATTGCTGAAACACATACAAAATATGAAATAGAGATTACTGCCATCATAAAACCCGAATACAGGCAGAATGGAATATTCACAAAATTGTTTGCTGCACTTAGGCAGCTTATAGATAATGAATGTGTAATAAATAACATTTATACTCCAGTTATAACCTATATAGCCGCTAATCCCCGCAAACAGAAGGATAATACCCAATCACCTGATATGACTTATGCATATAGTGATTACCTTATGAGTGTAACACCTGATAAAATATGCCCTATACATAGCAATACAGTGCTTAATGAGACTTCCGATAAAGTCTCTGTTAAGGTTTCTGATAAATTTTCCAGTAAAGTTTTCAACGAAAATTCCGACAAAACCTTTAACAATATATCTGTATCCTATGAAGTTGACAGTGACGAAGAAGTATTTGAACTTATTGATACGGACAATGATACACTCATATCATCTGTTTCCTATTATTCATCTGGCAACAGCATATGCCTGTACGATGTGTGGACTAATCCTGACTACAGACGTAACGGCTGTGCAAGATATCTGTTGTCGTATATGATGAAAGAACTTTCTTCAAATGATTTATCTATCAGAAGTTTTATACTTCACGTTTCTGGCAGAAATACGGCTGCTGTTAATCTGTATAATTCTATAGGGTTTGCGGTTGAGCAGGAGATTAAGTATTACAGGCTGATTTGACAAATATCGTTCCATCTGTTCTGGTTGAACATTCATCTGTCATTAAGCCACTGACAGACATAATATAAGCGGGTGCCTGTAGTGCAGACAGTATGAAATGCACTTGAAGTTTAATTGTGATATTTCTTAGACTTTTCCTTAACTATCCTAGCTATCCACAGACACGGATGTCTGTGGAAGTTCGATATGGGACAGGACGTCCCGTATCGAACGGTAGCGGTCGCAGTCATTATCCATACGAAAAGTCTTAGAAATATCCAATTAAAGCTTCTGGCATTGAATACCGTCTGTGCTATAGGCACCCGCTTATATTATGTCGTCCGTTCATCACCAAACTTTCAACCAGCAACTCATTTATCTGGATGCAATAACATCCCCCATATCATACATACCAGCGCTCTTGCCAGCTAAGAACTTAGCCGCCTCAATAGCCCCCTTTGCAAATACAGACTTAGAATAAGCAGTATGTGTAAACTCAATAACCTCATCCTCACCTGCAAAAATAACATCGTGAACTCCTACAATAGTTCCTCCACGAACTGCACTGATACCTATTTCCTTAGGGTCTCTTGCTGCTCTTTCCTGACTTCTGTCATACTTATAATAATAATCCTCACCAAGAACTTCCTTGATTGAATCAGCAAGTGCAAGAGCTGTACCGCTTGGTGCATCAACCTTCTTGTTGTGATGCTTTTCTACTATCTCTACATCAAAGCCTGCTGGTGCAAGAATTTTGGCAGCATCCTGTAAAAGCTTTAATAACATATTGATACCTAAAGACATATTAGCTGACTTAAGCACAGCAACCTTGCAGGCTGTCTTTCTTACGTGTTCAATCTGTTCATCTGTAAGACCTGTTGTGCATACTACAACTGGAATCTGCTTCTTTTCACAGTAGTCAAGAAGTGCATCCTCTGCCTTAGCTGCCGCAAAGTCTATAATAACATCAGCTTCCACATCGCAGTCATCAACTGCTGCAAATACAGGATAATCATTGTGTCCATCATCAAATGGATCTATACCTGCAACTATCTTACAATCATCATCTTTGCTGACAAGGTCTGTAATAACTCTTCCCATATGTCCATTACAGCCATGCATAATAATTCTTGTCATAATTATTTATCCTCCATTACTTTAAAAGACCATAATTCTTAAGTGCTGTCTTTAACTTTGCAAGATTAGCCTCTTCCATCTCACAGAGTGGCATTCTAAGTGGTCCTACTTCCATACCCATAAGGTTAAGTGCTGTCTTTACTGGAATAGGATTAACCTCGCAGAATAATGCATCTACAAGCTCAAGTGCCTCAAACTGTAACTGACGGCTCTTTTCAATATTACCTGCAAAAAACTCAGCACATATATCATGTGTCTGCTTTGGAGCTACATTTGATAATACTGATATAACACCCTTGGCACCTATTGACATAAGTGGCACGATAAGTCCGTCTTCACCTGAGTACATATCAAGACATCCTTCTGCAAGCATCATAGTCTTTGACTCCTGTGAAAGATTGCCTGTTGCAGCCTTGATAGCTACGATATTATCTACTTCCTTTGCAAGCTTTACTGCTGTTTCCGGTTGGATATTGCAGCCTGTTCTGCTAGGAACATTGTACATAATAATAGGAAGGTCGATTGACTTTGCAACTGTTGTATAGTGCTCAATAAGTCCCTTCTGTGATGCCTTGTTATAATATGGTGTAACTACAAGACAAGCATCAACTCCTGCTGCCTGTGCCTCCTTAGATAATTCTACGGCTGTCTTTGTGCAGTTAGAACCTGTTCCTGCTACTACTGGAACTCTCTTCTTAACATAATCTGCTGTAAATCTGATAGCTTCAACATGCTCTTCTTCCGTCATTGTTGCAGACTCACCTGTTGTTCCACAGATAACTATTGCATCTGTTGAATTATTAATCTGGTAGTCGAGAAGCTCTGCAAGCTTATCATAATTAATCTCTCCGTTAGCCTTCATAGGTGTGACTATAGCAACACCTGCACCTGTAAATATTGACATAAATCCTCCATTCCAACGCTTTATTTATCCGTTGTATTATATAGTTATTTCAATTCTATTCTGGTAGTACATAAAGCTATAAACAATAAGAAACACGCTTTGCCAGTTTTTATTGTTATCGCAGCAGTCACCAAGGTCATATGCCAGCATATGGCTTTGGCTCGTTACCCGCATAAATAAAATAAGCCGGTTCTATGACAGACCGGCTTATAAGAATTCATTATAAATAATCAGAAATTCTTGCGTAGCCCTCCATCATATGACATAATCTTATGCCTACAATGACAGTCATAAGACTATTAATCTTATGCCCAGCAGATAACTTCCTACATTACCTGCTTCGGCACTCTCCCCTTTCGCTGCACATCATATGCTTAGGGACATCTGTACAGTTACTATTGAATCGTGCGACCTCTACTTCGTAGAATTAAAAAGTTAACTTGACTATATCACTTGTATATATCATTGTCAACTATTCTGACCTATTTAATATTGTTTTTGAATGTGTTACATCTGCAGGACTAATCCTGAACCTCAGTTATTAGATACAACTCTTACTCTTCATCCTCCACAAGGTCAATCTTGCTTACAGATACTTCATAGGCTACTCTCTTCTCAACTTCCTCTTCGCCTATCTTCTTAGTATATTCTCTTGACTGGACTCTTCCACATATCTGAAGATGGCTTCCTACTTCAAGTCCTCCCGCAAATCTTGCATTTCTGCCCCATGCTATACATGGTATGTAATCAGACTTGCCATATGGTCTGTTGACTGCAACAAGGATATCTGCAATCTCTCTTCCAAGTGGAGTCTTTCTATATATAGGTGGTTTACATACATAACCATCTAAGAATATCTGGTTTGACTTTGACTGTTCCTCTGGAACTTCGTCATCTTCTATAAATCTTAATTCTCTTACAAAAATAGAAAGCACAAGCTTATTCTTAACACCTTCGTGTCTGTTATATGACCTGAACTGTCCTGACACCTCTATCTTTCTTCCTCTGTAGTCTTTAGTGACATCAAGAAGTCTTTCACTTATCATAAGTGGAATAACATCCACCATATCACTAAGTCTGTTTACAGATACATTGGCAATATAAAAGCCCTCTCCAAATACTTCGTGGCTGAATGTGAATTCTGATACCACTTCTCCAATGATGCATACCCTGTTGTTTTCAATTACCTTATCAAGCATAAGTATTTCTCCCTTCTTTGACTGCTTTCCTTTTTAGATGAAGCAATCATGTGCTTTATTTTTTATTCTCCATATGTATATGTTGCATTCGTCAATAATATTACACATTTTTTTTGAAAAAGTTGTGTACAAATTCTTATTTTTTCTTAAATATTATTAAATATATAGGTAGATAAATATGTACATATTGCAACAAAGCCGCATTTTTACTGCATTTATACAACTTTTTATAAATGTAAAATCTAAATTTTATTTATGTACAAATGTGTTTTATTAAAAATGTATTTTTTTTAGAACATTATAGTATGCCGGTATACTTATATACAATTTCGTGTTATAGTAACAACCAGCTTAAAATGTATCGAATAAAATACAATATTTTTACTATGCATACTATTGTATTTTATAAGCTTTGTGATAGAATAAAAAAGTTGCTAATCATAACCAAATAATGTATAATACATTATTGGTAGCTAAATATGTTAGTTATTTGATATTTTGATTATTGATGAAAGGAAAACATAATGAAGACTAAACGCGAAGATATTCGTAATATCGCTATTATCGCCCACGTTGACCATGGTAAGACAACTCTTGTAGATGAACTCCTTAAGCAGAGTGGTACTTTCCGTGCTAATCAGGAAGTTGCTGAACGTGTAATGGATTCTAACGATATAGAACGTGAAAGAGGTATTACTATACTTTCAAAGAATACTGCTATTCACTATAAAGACACTAAGATTAATATTATTGATACTCCGGGACATGCTGATTTTGGCGGCGAGGTTGAGCGAGTATTAAAGATGGTTAACGGTGTTGTACTTGTTGTTGATGCATTTGAAGGTGTTATGCCTCAGACTAAGTTCGTTCTTCAGAAGGCTCTTGACCTTAATCTTTCTGTTATCGTATGTATTAATAAGATTGACAGACCTGAGGCAAGACCAGAAGAAGTTATAGATGAAATTCTTGAATTATTTATAGACCTTGATGCAAACGATGACCAGCTTGACTGTCCATTTATCTTTGCTTCTGCAAAGTCAGGTTATGCTATGGCTAACCTTGAGGATGAAAGAAAAGACATGCAGCCATTATTTGAATGTATCGTTAACAATATTCCAGCACCAGAGGGCGACCCTGACGCTGATACACAGATGCTTATCTCTACTATCGATTATAACGAATTCGTTGGACGTATCGGTGTAGGTAAGATTGATAATGGTAAACTTAAGGTTAATCAGGAGGTTATGATTGTTAACCACCATGACCCTTCTTTAAGAAAGAGAGTACGTGTTACTAAGCTTTATACTTTCAATGGTCTTAACAAAGTTGAGGTCAACGAAGCTAGTTATGGTGATATCGTAGCTGTATCTGGTATTGCAGACCTTAAGATAGGTGATACACTCTGTTCTGTTGAGAACCCTGTTGCCATTCCTTTCCAGAAGATATCTGAACCTACTCTTTCTATGGACTTTATGGTTAACGACAGTCCACTTGCAGGTAAGGAAGGTAAGTTCGTTACATCAAGACATATACGTGACAGACTTTTCAAGGAACTCAACACAGACGTAAGCTTAAGAGTTGAAGAAAATCCTGGTTCTGAGAATTCATTTAAGGTATCAGGACGTGGAGAACTCCATCTTTCAGTTCTTATTGAAAATATGCGCCGTGAAGGTTATGAATTCGCTGTAAGTAAGGCTGAGGTTCTTTATCATACAGATGAAAGAGGCAAGAAGCTTGAACCTATGGAGCTTGCTTATATCGATGTTCCAGATGAATTCACAGGTTCGGTTATCCAGAAGTTAAGCCAGAGAAAAGGAGAACTTCTTGGTATGACACCTATTAATGGTGGTTATACAAGACTTCAGTTCTCTATTCCATCACGTGGTCTTATCGGTTACAGAGGTGAATTCCTTACTGATACTAAGGGTAATGGTATTATCAATACTTCATTTGAAGGTTATGAAGAATACAAGGGTGATATATCTTACAGAAAGACTGGCTCTCTTATCGCCTATGAAGATGGTGAAGCTGTTACTTATGGTCTTTTCAATGCACAGGACAGAGGTACTCTCTTTATCGGACCTGGCGAAAAAGTATATGCCGGTATGATTATCGGTGAGAACCCTAGAACAGAAGATATCGAGGTTAATGTATGTAAGACAAAGCACCTTACTAATACACGTTCTTCAAGTGCCGATGAAGCATTGAGACTTGTACCACCTAAGATATTAAGTCTTGAACAGGCTCTTGATTATATCGATACAGATGAGTTACTTGAAGTAACACCATCACATTTAAGAATTCGTAAGAAAATTCTTGATTCTACTGCAAGATACAGAGCTAATAAAAAGTAATATTATGTTCTGACTTATATAAGCAGTATTTACTATTATTTATTGAAGATATCAGATAATATATTGTAACGTCCGTTATTATGATATTGCAGTATATTAACTTATCTGATACTATATAAAACTAACACTAACAATTTATAATTATTAATGGAGGTCTACTATGGATAGCGATTTAGGAGCAAAAGTTAAGAAGTTAAGAATTTCTCAGGGATTAACACAGGAAGATGTTGCAAAGGCACTTGACGTAACACCAGGTTACATCAGTAACGTAGAAAATGGACGTAATCTTATGACATTAAGAATGCTTTCATACTATGCTGAACTTACAGGTGTATCTCTTGATTACCTTGCAGGCAGTGTTGACAAGAACTACCAGAATACAGCTCTTGATAATGAGATTATGCAGTTAGTATCTAAGCTTGACTCTGATACAAAGGAAAAGTTAATCTCTACATTAAGAATCTGGATTAACAACTAATTTAATTTTTATTCGTAAGCTAAAACTATTTGTAATGCAGTACTATGACTGCCATTACACAATATAACAGAACGGAGGTTAATGATAATTATCATTAACCTCCGTTTTACTTACTTGATTGTTAAGTTTATCTGTCAAAAGCTTATACAATTTTTATTTAACGTTAATCTAATCGATAACATTATCTGATAATCCTAAACCATTATCCCAGAAATGATTGTAGTTTTCCTATGATTATTTAAATAATGATGTCAGAAACAAAAGTCCCCGGTTTTAATGTCTGCGGATTGTTCCGTGCTGCTATGACTGTATCTTTTTCATCTGATAGAACTCACCCTTAAGCTCCATAAGCTCATCATATGTGCCATATTCAACACAGTGTCCGTCTGCTATAACTGCTATCTTGTCAGCATCCTTTATAGTCGACAATCTGTGTGCAACTATAAATGTTGTTCTATCCTTTGTAAGATTATTGAGTGCTTCCTGTATGAGCTTCTCAGATATACTGTCAAGCGCTGATGTAGCTTCATCAAGCACTATAACCTTAGGGTTTCTTATAAGCGCCCTTGCTATGGATATACGCTGTCTTTGTCCTCCTGACAGCTTTCCGCCATGCTCACCAACCATCGTATCAAGTCCGTCTGGAAGTGAGTCAATCAGGTCTGTAAGATTAGCTGCCTTTACTACTTCATTCAGCGTAGCTTCATCTACATTTTCAACACCATAAGTTATATTATCCCTTATAGTTCCTGAGAAAAGTATAGAAGTCTGTGGAACTACCGCCAGATGCTTCCTGTATGACCTTAAGTCAATGTCCTTCATATTGTGCCCATCTATAAGCACCTCACCCTGATTAACCTGATTAAAGCCAATAACAAGGTTAAGTATAGTTGACTTTCCTGCACCTGATTCACCTACAAGTGCTATAGTTTCACCCTTATCCACATGAAGGTTAAGCTCATGAAGAACTGGTCTATCTATATCATTGTATCTGAACATAACATTGTTAAAGTCAAACTCACCATCCACGCGGTCTATGACTTCTTTACCTTCATTATGCTCTATATCTTCCTCTAACAGTACCTCTCCTATTGAGTTTACTGACTCTATACCTTTAGCTATAGTTGGTATAAGTGACATAAGCGATGATACCTGACTTACGATAGTTGCAAAGTAACTCTGATACAATGTTATGTCACCCGGCATAACTGTTCCACGCACTGCAAGAAATCCTGTGAAGCCAAGGCAGACAACCTGAAATACCTGGAATATTGCCCAGCCCACCGAGCCGAAAAGTGACTGTATGACATCAAGTCTGTAACCTTTTTCTGCCACTGCAAAAAGCTGTCCACTCATTTTTGAAACTTCTTCCTCCTCAAGCGCATGTGCCCTTGTTACTGGAATAAGCTCAACCATCTCCATAACTCTTGCGGAGGTTTCTTCCATTTCCTTACGGAACTCTGTGTTTCTCCTTTTCATAACATTTCTGAAGAATACCATGGTTGCCGCTGCAATAGGTGTAGTCAGCAGGAAAAATATGAATACAACCATACTCTTGTTAATAGTTACAACAAGTGCAATTCCTATATTTAATGCTATGCTAAGTATACTAAGAAACATCTGTGTCGACAGTGTTTCCACCGCCTCCACATCTCTCATTATCTTAGACTGCAATCGTCCTGACTGCGTTTCCTTGTGATAAGATATTGAAAGCTGCTGCAGCTTACGCACAAGAGCTTTTCTTAAGCCTGTTTCAGCATATCTTGTTGCAAGCGACTTGTACCTTGTATACATATAGTTCATCGGGACATTAAGTATGACAAGAAATACCATGATAACCGCCTGAATCATTATATTCTGGTAGGTTTCCGGTGAGCCGCTTGTAATATCATTTATAATATTCGCTGTCACTATAGGGAGTACCCATACAGGTGCGTGCTTTATAAAGAAAAATATAACCGCAAGAAAGAACTTGTGATAATTTCCTTTATAAAGTCCAAGTAATATCTGCATTGGATGCCCTTTGTGCTTTCTGTAGCACTCTATAAACCAGCTTTCAACATCTATTCCTTTAGGTGCTTTAAGATTCAACTTTTTCACCTTCTTCTTTATCTGATATTTTTTCGCCCGCCATATACGATAAAATTATATTAAAGCATTCTTCACTTCGTGCAATACTTTGCTCTGCTTTCATCGCACACCGCTCACTGCTTAATTATCTCATCGACATTGTCGGCTACGATTTCTTCGCCGTCACAGCCTGTTACATTTACGTTCTTTAAGACAAGGGTCTTTATGTTGCTTACAACCATGCCCTGTCTGCTTGCCTCATCACAGCCTAACATCATCGCTGCAACTCCTGACTTCGCATTATCAGCATATGTTATATTGATATTCTCAAATACAAGCTCTTCTATCTTGCTTTCTGGAAGACCGCATATATATGTTCCTGCTACGTGGCAGTTCTTTGCATTGATGTTCTTAAATACAAACTTCTTTATAGATGGTGTTCTGTCATCTACTGGAAGAGGCTTCTTAGAACCAACATACTCTGTCTTTCCATCTGGGTCACAGAAGTAGAAGCTGTTTACAACGAAAGGTGTCATAACATTATCCATATCTATATTCTCAAAAGATATATCATCAAGCACTGAACGCTTTCCTCTTCCTCTTCTAGTCTTAACACGAAGTCCTCTGTCCGTATTCATGAACAGGCAGTCCTTAATATGAACATCCATAACTCCGGCAGCTATCTCACTACCAACAGTTACTGCACCATGTCCATCTCTCATGCAGCACTGTCTTACTATCATATTAGTTGTTGGAATATTGTACTTTTCAGCCATATATATTTTTCCAGACTTAATAGCTATACAGTCATCACCAACTGAAATATATGTTCCAAGTACAAGTACATCATCGCAGCTTTCCGGATCAAGACCATCTGTATTATGTGAATCAGCAGGTGCCTTTATCTTGACATCAATAAACTTAAGGTGGTTGCTGAAGTATGGATGAAGTGTCCAACAAGGTGAATTCTGTACAGTTATGCCCTGTAATGTAATATGCTCACAGTGATTTATAAAGAATAAGTTAGGTCTCCATGCTATATTACGTACCTTGCAGTTCTTCCACCAGTTATCGTGTGTTGTGCCGCCATCAATAGTACCTTCACCTGTTATAACTACATTTTTAACATTAAGTCCGCATATAATAGCTGCAAATGAGTCTACAGGATTACCTTCCCATGAAGACAGATTATATTCTGAGCTTTCATCATATGACTCAATCATTCCAGGGAGAATAGCGAACTTCTCTCTGTCTGTAAATGCTAATAAAGTTGCACCCTTTGCAAGTTCAAGTGTAAGATCATCCTTTAAGAATATGCTTGATATTCTGTAAGTTCCCTCTGGAACAAGTACTCTTGTATTTTTCTTTGATGCCATAATAGCACACTGTATCGCATTGGTATCATCATGTTCACCATCGCCATATGCACCAAAGTCTTTTACGTTGAGTGTAACAAACTCATAATCTGTATGGAAGCACACTGGACCGTATTCTTTTCCATCATATACAGCAGTTACTTCATAGTCTGTATCAGGCTTGAAGCCGTATAATGATGTTACCTGCTTGTCTGTATGTGCAAAATGCTCTCCATTAACGTATATATCATATTCCTTTTCTGAATAATACTTTCCTGACTCTGTTAATTCTACTACAGCATTTCTTGCTGTATTAGTTACTAATACTAACTCCATAATGCTCCTCCCTTACCGCGGCCATAATCCTGATATTCTCTGTTTCTGACTGTTTCGCTGTATACTAATGCTGCCATGCTGATAATTGTATCATTGGCTTCTGTATCCTCACCTGTGAATATTTCACCAGACATAACCTTATCACATACACCTAACACAATGCCCTCATACTTTTCTGTGTGAAGAGCCTTCATACGGCAGCCCTTTAATACTGCATAAGCAAAAATAAGCTCTGCCTCATCATCCATATCGTCCATTCCTTCTGCTGTGACACCAGATTCAAGCACAGCCTTTACAGAAGCCTTATAGTAGTCCTGCATTTTTCTGAATATCTCATATATCATCTGGTCCATAACTTCCATCGTATCAATAAGTGAAGCTGCGTAGACAGATAATTTCTTTAATGCCTTTGTTCTGTCCTGAGAATACTTTACAGTAGCAAAAAGCTCATCATTCATGGCATTATACTGACCTATAACATCATTGTACTGCTCTTTTCCACCATCCTTAGTTTCATATGCCATATAAAATGTTTCATACTGGTACGCCTTGCAAAGACACTTCTTATCATCTGCATCCTTAAAGTAACCATTATCATTTCTTTCAAAATCCTTGAAGCCTTTTGCAAGTTCTATTGCAGCATTTCTGTACTTTTCATCACCTGTAAAGTCAAATGCTGTATACATGGCTGTTCCTGACATAAATCTTTTAAGCTCATTCTTATTAACGCTGTCTAATACACTGCTTTCAAGCACTTTGTCAAGCGCTTCTGTAAGTGCATCTGCCGCCTCTTCACTTCTTAATGCCCTATAAAGTGAAGAAAGTGCATTAAGTCTTAATCCAAGAGCATACACATCTTTATTGCTTATAAAATCATCAATCTGTGATAGCTTTGAAAACATAATTTTTTCCAATTCTGCATCTCTGTTAATTATCATATTAATCCTCTTTTCTGCGCACGTTTTATGCAGCCCTGCTGCAATGTTGTAATGCTTTGTGTCAGGTGCGCTAAGACACATCTTATTATCAGATATATCTGATTACTCTATATACTTGAAATAATCAAACATCGCATAGTACTCATCTGTTCCATGTCTGCCATCCGCATCCGTATACTCACTTCCGTATGTTCCAGCGAAAGCATACATACCTATCATGGCTCCTGTAAATCTCTTGCCCTTTTTGTAGCCCTCATCACACAGATAGTAAACATTATCAAGAACCGCTGCTTTTCTATAATCTTTCTCATCATAGCTGTATGAAAATGTACGTCTTAAGTAATTCGTATCACACTTTAAGTAAATATATGGATTACTGTTATCCACCTGTATACCCTCATGTGTTATCACTTCTTTGCCTATCTTTTCAACTATGTTCAACATAAGTCTAGGTTGTTCCTCTAGTGTTGCAAATATACCAAACTTAATATATGTATTCTCATCATAGTAACATGTCATACCACAATTCTGACCCGGATACAGCTCTGGCATATTCATCTTGCATATTGCACTGAACTTAAAATGCTTCTGTCGTCTTAACAGTATATTTCTTGCTTTCATAGAGTCAAGGTCATATAAACTTCCCTTAACATATACATGCGAATCTGCAAGATTAATTCCATCTGGCTCTGGAACTCTTGAGAACCACCATTCCTTGCTTAAGTCAATTCCATTAAAATCATCATCCGACTCTGACTCCCATATAGTTTCAGGAAGTTCCGGCTTTACCTGAAGTGCACTCGGACCATTAAGATTATTGACTATAGGCCATCCGTCAGCCGTCCATGTTATAGGGTCAAGAGCTGTTTCCCTTCCTAATATGCTGTAGCCATCGCCTATCTTTCTTCCGCACAAATATACCATATACCACTGGCCATTTTGTGTCTGCACTGGCTTGCCATGTCCACACCTTTGTATAATCTCATCAGGATTATTCTGTCGCATAATAGGATTATATGGACAAGGTTCATATATTCCCTTAAGTTCACGGCTTCTTGACACTGTTATTCTGTGTCCCGGACCAGTTCCTCCTTCTGCCTCAAACAAATAATAATATCCATCTTTCTTTAAAAGATGCGGTCCCTCAGGCGCTCTCTTGTTATCTCCATAATACAAAAGTTCTGCCTTTGATATCTGCTTGGTGGCATCCTCATTCAGCTCAAATATTCTTGCGCCTCTGTTAAGAAGCATATATCTTCTTCCATCATCATCGTTAAATATAGATGGATCTATTCCGTCCTCATCAATGATAGCAGGCTTGCTGTAAGGTCCTTCTGGGTGTTCTGAACTTACAACTATCTGCTTTCTGTATACAGTGCCCGTATCATTAAGCCTGTATGTTGCTGTTATATAGAACTTACCCTTATAGTATGATATATCCGGTGCCCAGTATCCTCTTCCACCTTCAAGCTCATTGATATTCGCCCAATCTGGGTTTGTTATCGCATATCCGATAATTCTCCAGTGTACAAGGTCTTTTGAATGTGAAACTGGTATACATGGATAGTATATAAATGATGAATTAACCATATAGTAGTCTTCACCAACTCTTACTATCGAAGGGTCTGGATACATTCCTGTCCTTATAGGATTGTGATACATATCCTTAAGCTTATGTCCTACTGCCTTTTCAAAATATTCTTCAAGCTCCAGAAAATGATTCTGATGTGCTATCTCATATGGTGTCAAAAGATTAACATCTCCTGACAAAGGGGACATTCCTACTCTTTCAACAAGATACCTACAAGTCTCCACGTTACCAGACATAGCAGCATAATGAAGCATATTTTTGTTATTATCATCATGTATATTCATACTTGCTCTTGAATACTCCACAATGTACTTAACAAGTTCAAGATTGCCTGTCTTTGCTGCAAGAAGAGCCATAAGAACACCATGTTCATCCTTTTCATCTATAAGATTAGGCTCATTCTCCAATATTGATTTAACTTCTTGAATATTCTCAAGATATATCGAATCTGCTAACTTTCTCATCCTACACCACCTTATCCATATCTTTATCTCTTTATAGACTGTATTGCCTATCAGCCATAACGCTGCAATTATACATACAACTTATTGTTATCCTGCTGATTATCTAATTTTATCATATAGACATAGCTATTTCTACATATAAAAACTCATATACACAAAAAAAGACGGAAATGGTATTGCCATTTCCGCCCTTTATAATTACTAAAAATTATATGCTTTTATTACTCCTTAACAGCACCTACGTTAACACCCTGTACAAAGTACTTCTGACAGAATGGATAGATAATCATGAATGGTAAAATAGCAACGATTGTAGATGCATTAGAAATTGTGTTTGGATCTACTGAATCATCGTTAGGAATGTTACTATCCATAACCATGTTACGAAGCTTAATCTGGAAGTTGTAGTACTTATCTGTTCTGATATAAATCTTGAAGTTTGTATAATCATTCCAGAATGTTACGGCAAACATAAGACCGATTGAAGCAAGGGCAGCCTTAGAAAGTGGTAACACAATCTTAAAGAATATACCCATAGGTGAGCATCCATCAATCTGAGCAGCTTCGAAAAGCGCTTCTGGAATACCTTCGAAGAAGTTTCTCATAAGTACTAAGTTATATACGTTGATAGACATAGGTAAAATTACTGCCCACAATGTATCAAGTAAGTGTAAGTTCTGCATAACTAAGTACTTAGGAACCATACCACCATCGAATATCATTGTGAATAATAACATATATGCAAAGAAGTTTCTTCCTGGCATTTCCCACTGAATAAGAACGTAACCACCAAGTGTAGCAAGTAATAATCCCATAAATGTACCAACAATTGTTGTTATAAATGAGATAACTAATGGTCTAAATAAAGCTGTTCTCGAGAAGATAGCAGCATAACCACCTACTGAAAATGTACTTGGCCACCATCTGAAGCTTGTTGCTGAATGAGCATCAAATGAATCTACAATAACCTTCCACATAGGAAAAAGAATTAACAATGAAACCAATATAAAGAAGATTGCATTGACTATTGGGAAGATTTTGAATTTTTTCTTTTTCTTTTTATAAACTAACTGTTCTTCACTCATCGTCTAACCTCCTATACAATTCCACGTCCACGGACTTTTTTACTTGCGTAGTTACAACCAAGTACAAGAATCATACCTACAAATGACTTAAATAAACCTACGGCTGTTGTATAACCATAATCAGAGAATGAAGCCGAGAATGTCTTATTGTAAACGTATGTCTGTAATACCTGAGATACATCGTATGTACCAGCACTCTGTGTAACGAATACTGATTCAAAAAGGTTCATAACCTTAGCAAGGTTAAGAATAAATACTGTGATGATTGTATTAGCTAAAGCTGGAAGAGTGATATATATAAGTCTCTTGAATCTGTTAGCACCATCCATCTGGGCAGCTTCGTAAAGTTCTGGGCTGATACCTGATAATGTAGCAAGGAAAAGAATAGTTCCCCATCCTGTATCCTTCCATACGTTCATAACGAAGAATGTACCTGTCCAATACTTAGAACTACCAAAGAAATCTATAGGATTACTGATAAGTCCCATATTCATTAATGTACCATTAACAACACCTGAGCTGTTAACTGAAAGAATCATCTTAAATACAGCAGCAACTACAACCCATGACATAAAGTGAGGTAAGTAGATGATTGTCTGTACTGTTTTCTTGAATGCCATGTTAGTAATCTCGTTAAGAAGAAGTGAGATGATAACTGCGGCACCTGTATTAAGTATTAACTTAACGATTGATAATACGAGTGTATTTCTAAATGCCTGCCAGAAATATGTATCAAATTTTAACATAGTCTGGAACTGGAAAAGTCCTACGTAATATGGGTTAGCTAATACATATGATGTGAACGCATAACGACATCCTAACATTGGCCAGTAGAAGAATAACATAACCATGATGAATACTGGGAGGTACATAAGATAAAATCCTCTGTAGTAGAACATCTTCTGCGTAATGCTCTGATTTAATGAGTTCGATAAGTATTTGCTATCTACTCCAAGGTCTTTCTTGAATAACTTAACAATATCCCAGAATACACCAACGATAGCAATGATAAGTCCAAGTATAGTAATATATAAACCTGAACCAATTGAATAAGTATTACCACCATATCCATTTGATAATAAATCAGATATATTATGGTAAACATACTTTAAAGCACCAGTCTTAGTCTTACCATCTGTACTACTAAACTGAAATGCAAACATAGAAACTATAGAAACAACTGTAGCAAGTACTGAAGTTACTATAGATAACTTTTCTTTTTTAGCAACAACTAAAAGAATACCAACAACAATAAGTATCATATAAAGATACCACATAAATGGTACGTTGATATTCATAAATCCAAATGCATATGCCTTAGGTGTATAACCATCCATAAGCTGTTCATTTGACTTAACGAATGGAAGCAATCCGCCTAATAACATGATAACCATACCAATAATAGCTAAATATTTAGTATTACCAGTTGGCTTTCCATTAAGTGCTCCACACTTAGGGCAAACCTTTGCCTTCTTAGGAAGCTCTGTTCCACAAGACTTACACTGCATCTTTATACCCTTCTTTCCTAATATTATAGTAACAATGCCTATTAAGCAAAAATCGTGCCAGAAGACCAGGTCTCCTGGCACGACCATATGTGATAACAAGTATCACTAATATACATATTAAGTAGTATTAAATCACTAATTACTTACCAGCGAACTGTGTATTTAATGACTTAACAGCTGCATCAACCTTAGAACCAACAGTGTTAGTATATTCTGTCATACCCTGATCAACTGTCCATTCTCCTCTGGCTACCTTATCAACTACTGTATATCTTTCTGTGTTGATATCACCAACAAGCTTACCGACTTCTTCTGTCATAGCAGGAGAATCAACTAATGTAGAGTTCTGGAAGAACATATCTGAGCTCTCTGTAACATTAGCTGGCTGTTCTGCCTTTCCAGGATCCTTACCATTAGCGAAACCAGCAAGAACGAGGTTACAATCAAGATGAGCCTTAGCATACTTTGTCTTAGGATTAGACTTCTTACCAAGGAATTCGAATGAACCATCATCCTTTAAATTGTAGTAATATCCCTTAGGACCATATTCCCAAAGTGTCTGGATATCACCACCATCTAACATCTTATCAAGGAAGTACTTGAAGATTCCTTCTGCCTTACCTGTTTCAGCTGCATGAGATGTGATACACCATGATGGTGCAAGTCTTTCTGCATACTTACCAAGTTCCTTAACTGGAAGGAGAGGAATAAGAGAATCATCAAGACCAGCTGTTGCTAAGTAACCTCTTAAAGTATCAGCCCACTGACCAGCCCAGTATGTAAATACACCTGATTCTGTCTTAGGATCTGATGACTTGAAGTCGTTACGTGATGTAAATGTTGTCTTTGTACTTGATTCCTTATTGATAAGTCCATCTTTAACAGCATTCTGGATTCTCTGAAGAGCATCCTTCATTTCCTGCTGTGTGAAACCATCTACATACTCACCCTTAGCCTGATCATAGTAGAATGTAAACTGTGCATTCTGATAGAATTCAGGAAGATAGTTTGTATAAGGTGCTTCCTTTGAATAGAAACCAGGAGCTGAGATTACGTAATCAACACCCTTAGCTTCCTTCATCTTCTTAAGCATTTCGTAGTACTCTTTATATGATAATGGTGTCTTCTTTAATTCATCAGCGCTGTAACCTGCTGCTGTTGCCCAAGCTTCCTTAACATATGTAACACATCCGTTACCACGAGTAGGAACAAAACCATAAAGAGCCTTTTCGCCATCAACGCCTCTAACATAGTTAGCCTGCATAATCTTTTCAGCATCTGAGATAAGTCTTCCAGAAGCCTTTGTTGCTGAATTAGCCCAAGCATCTGTCATATCCCAAAGAAGACCCTGGCTGGCATAAAGAGCTAAGTAGTCAGATGAAAGAATAATTACATCTGGCATAGCACTTGCATCAAGCATTGAGTTAGCTACTGCATCATAGTATGAGTTGTGATCTGGACGAACAACTTCAAAGTCAAGTTCTGTTAACTGCTTAAGCTGCTCATCGAACTTGTCACCCCATTCTTCCATCTGAGGTACTGTACCATCAACCATAACTGTGAATGATTCTGGCTTTTCTACGCTTGCCCAATCTACTGTTGCTTTGTTTTCTGTTGAAGCATTGTTATTTCCACATGCTACAAGACCCATTACTGAAGTAAGTGTTAAACCTACAGCAGTAAGTTTTTTAACTGTCTTTCTCATAAACTTGTAAACCTCCCTATATATATTGGTTCTTGTGGGAACCGCCCCACTTAATATGTTTTTGACATAGATATATTACCATTTTTGTACTATTTTAACAAGACTATTTTTAACAATTCTTGTATTTTTTTTGATTTTTTTGTGAAATCCAGTATTTGTGCGGCCTTTTGCATTCATATTTTTTAACATTTTGTTAACATAGAGGGTCTTTTGTATTCTTTTTGAATATTTTTAGTAGTTTTGAAATTTGACATTTTATGTAAATTTTGCACTATTATATCTGTTTTTTCAGCATTTTTTACACCACATTAACAACCTTTTGGAGAATTTATCTAAATCAATCACTAAAATTGTGCTTATTTACCAGTGTTAATTTTTTATTCACACTTTAAACCTTACTGACATTCATACATTTAATCATTTTTTACAAAATTATTATTTCTCCAGAACTTTTTTTGCAGAATTTCACATTTTTTTTATCTTCCATCACCACATTACCTGAAAATGCATCTGTTATTCTTTTCTCCAATATGCCAGCTTTTTCTTCAGCAGCAGCAAGTTTTATTGTAACATCTGCACTAAAGTCCGTATCCATAATATCAACACCGATATCGTTACATATATACTGTAACTTTCCATATACATTGTAGTCTGTAACTATTACCGCTGTTATTCCACTGCTTACCACTGCTGTTTCTGCAATCTCAAGTCCTGCCTTTGATGCTGCCTGATAAGCCCTTATAAGTCCACCTGTTCCAAGAAGTACTCCGCCAAAATATCTTGTGACTACTATGAGACAGTTCGTAAGATCTGATGTACTTATAATATCAAGTATAGGTTTTCCAGCTGTCCCCTGTGGTTCACCATCGTCAGAAAATCTTTGTACCTGCCCGTTATCTCCTATTATATAGGCATAGCAGTTATGTCTTGCATCCCAGTACTTTTTCCTCACCGCATTTATATACTGTTCTGCTTCATCTTCATTTTCCACACTAAATATATGTGCTATAAAACGGGACTTTTTCTCCTCTATCTCCCCTGTGCCATTCTTTAATATAATGTTCATTATTATTCTCCTGTCCTTGTATTGTAAGATTTCTCTATTAAAATTAAAACCATAAATAAACAGCTTCAAAATACTCCGCCAAAAGTATGCCGTATCCAAAGTTTTTGACCCTTATATAAATATATGGTATAATATCATATATATTGTCAGGGTCAAAATGTATTTTACCACTGACTGATGCCCATAAATTGCTCCATTGCTTTGCAATTCTCACAATATATGGCATCACATATCTGCCACTCAGAACAATATGGAGGTTTTACAATTATGAATTATGGTGGAAACGGCATAAGACGAAAGAAAAAGCTTCTGAACTCATCTGCTACCAAGTTCAAGACGAAGTTCGGCATTTTTATTGTCAAGCTTCTGCTTGTATGTGCTATAGCAGTTGTAATCGGAGGTTCGTGCCTGGTTTTTGGTGCCGCGCAGGGTATTATACAGAGCGCGCCTGACATATCATCCATCAATGTGTCACCAGAAGGCTTTGCCACAAAGATATACGATAATGAAGGAAACGAAATACAGACTCTTGCCAAAACAGGAGCTAACCGTATATATGTTTCCCTTGACCAGATACCTGTTGAGCTTCAGCACGCATTCGTTGCCATAGAGGATGAACGTTTCTATAAGCACAATGGCATTGACCTTCAGGGTATTATGAGAGCTGCAATGATTACTGTATCAGACGGAGAAATGTCACAAGGTGCAAGTACTATCACACAGCAGTTATTAAAAAACAACGTTTTCAACGCTTATAATGAGTCTACTATGGAAAAAATAAAGCGCAAGGTACAGGAACAATATCTTGCTATAAGGCTTGAAACTGTTATGTCAAAGGATAAAATTCTTGAAAACTACCTTAATACTATCAATTTAGGAAATGGTTATTATGGTGTACAGGCTGCCGCTAACGGATACTTCAACAAAGACGTTTCCGAACTCTCATTAAGTGAATGTGCAGTTCTTGCTTCCATTACAAAGAACCCATCAAGACTTAATCCTCTAAGAAATCCTGATGATAATAAGGATAGACAGATTGCAGTTCTTAACAATATGTTAACACAGGAATATATCTCATCTGAAGAATACAGCGAAGCTGTAGAAGATGACGTATATGCAAGACTTGAAGGTATTTATGTTTCTGCTACTGCTTCATCAACAAACTACTCTTACTTTGTTGATGAAGTAATAGAACAGCTTATCAATGATCTTATGGAACAGAAAGGCTACTCGAAACAGCAGGCAACCAATATGATATATGCTGGTGGTCTTTCTGTGTATACAACACAGGATATGTCTATGCAGGAAGCAGCAGACTCTGTGCTTAATGACCCTGGATACTATCCTTCAAACACTTACTTCACCATCAACTACAACCTTACGGTCAAGGAAGCTGATGGAACATTTTCTTACTACTCACAGAATAATATGGAAAAGTGGTTTCAGGAAAATGTGAATGAAAACTTCAGCCTTACTATGAACGATGAGGATGCCGCACAGAATTATATCGACACATACAGGGATGCCATGACAGAGGACGGCGGCACTGTAACTTATGAAAAGTCTTACTTTGTCATACAGCCACAGATATCATTCTCTATTATGGAACAATCAACAGGTTACGTAAAAGTACTTGTTGGTGGACGTGGTGATAAAAGTACTGACCGTGGTCTTAACCGTGCCACTAATGATGTTGCAAGACAGCCAGGTTCATCTATTAAACCTCTTGTTGCCTATGGACCTGCACTTGATACTGGTGCCATAACATTAGCTACCGCTATAGATGATGCACCTTATTACTACTCTGGTTCCGATGCAAGACTTGTAAAGAACTATACAGAAGGCGAATATCTTGGATATATAACTGTAAGAGCTGCCCTTACACGCTCACAGAATGTACCTGCCGTAAAGGTACTGACACAGATTACACCAAGTGTTGGCTTCAGCTACCTTCAGAAGTTTGGTCTTTCAACACTTGTATCCCCACAGAATCCAGTCAATGGAAACCATGATGTGGTACAGTCTCTTGCACTTGGAGGTATGACTAAGGGTGTAAGTAATATAGATATGACAGCTGCATATGCTGCTATTGCCAATAAAGGCGTGTACACAAAGCCTATATATTATACCCAGGTACTTGACAGCGAGGGTAATGTTTTAATAGATAACTCTATACCTGAAACACATAAGGTTCTTAAGGAATCATCTGCATGGCTTCTTACAAGTGGAATGGAATCTGTTGTAAGTTCTGGTACGGCTACCCGTGCAAAGGTTTCTAACCAGCCAACAGCAGGTAAGACAGGTACTACACAGTTTGATACTGATATATGGTTCTGTGGATTTACACCTTATTACACAGCATCTATATGGGTTGGTTATGATGACAACTCAAGAACTGTAAGCTCTGTAAACCACACTTCTATATGGCGTGCTATTATGGAACAGGTTCATGAAGGACTGCCTTCTGGTTCATTTGAGCAGCCAGACGATATAGTCCAGGTAGCTGTATGCTCCAAGTCAGGAAAATTGCCAGTTGAAGGCTTATGCGACTCTGACCCTCGCGGAAGCTGTATCATAACGGAGTACTTTGCCGCCGACAACCAGCCTACTGAGCAGTGTGATACACATGTTAAAGTAACTATATGTAATGATTCTGGTGATGTCGCCAACACTGGATGTACTAATGTCATAACAAAGATATTAACCAAAAAACCATCAAGTGACTCATTAGGAAGTAGTAAATCCGGTTATTCAACAAGAGATGCTGAGTATTCTATAACAGAGGACAAGCTCACAAAGCTCTGCTCTCTCCACCAGTCAGCGGCTACAATACCTACAGAAGAAAGTTCAACCAGTGGTGAAACTAACACAGGCGCAGGCTCTGAAAGCACAACAACTGCAGCAGCAACGTCAGCCACTAACAAGCAAGACTCTTCTACAACTAAAGCAACGCAGAAAACAACTAAAGCAACGCAACATAATTAATAAAAATGCGGATGAGAGTGAACAGGAACTTTGTATTAATAACATTCATGTTCACTTTCATCCGCTTATATTTTACATTTCTTTTTATCACTTTTTCTTCATTTTCGGGTCAAATACCCATGATGCAATATAGCCAAATATAAGTGCCGCTGACACTCCTACAGCGCACGACTGGAAACCTCCCTTAAACAGTCCAAGAAAGCCTGCGTTATCTACTGCCATCTTCATCCCCTTCCACAGTACATTTCCAAAGCCTGTGAGTGGTACACTTGCTCCTGCACCTGCAAATTGCACAAGCGGTTCATATAAACCGGCTGCTCCAAGCACTATTCCTGATGTTACAAGTATAACCATTATGCGCCCAGGCATAAGTTTTGTTTTCTCCATAAGTATCTGTGTAAGCACGCATATTATGCCGCCTACTATAAATGCTTTAACATAGTCCATACTCTTAGTTCCTTTCCATATTTATTTTAAGCTGCTCTCTATTGCTTGTGTACATTCTCATAAATTCCTATATTCAGAAATATTATAAATATATCCGCAAATAACATCACTTAGCTACACTTTCAAGCACAATACCATGTGCAATGCCCGGAACTGACTTTCCCTCATTGAAGCTTACCTGTGAAAGAAGCGCACCTGTCGGTATAAACAGTACTCGTCGCATATCACCGCTTCTAAGCTTTGGAAGTATAAAGGTTTCAAGCACTACAGCACTACAGCCACAGCCGCTTCCTCCCGACATTGTCCCCTGTTTTTCCGACTCATATATCTGCATGCCGCAGTCCGTGTATATGCCGCTTATGTTAATGCCCTTTTCCTTTAAAAGGTCTAACAGTATTGTCCTTCCTATATCACCAAGGTCGCCTGTTATAACCATATCATAATAGTCATTTTTTATCTCAAAGTCCTTATAATTAGCAGCTATAAGCTGTGCCGCCGCTGGTGCCATACAGGCACCCATATTCATTGAGTCCTTCACACCATAATCGACTATTTTGCCCGTTGTTATGCCCTTTACTATGACATCATATGGATAGTCGCGGTATGCTCCAAGCCGGTCCTTATTATCACAGCTTAGTATATAAGCTCCTGCTCCTGTCACTGTCCATGTTGAGCTTACAGGGCGTTGGTTTCCGTAACCCAATGGAAATCTGAACTGTTTTTCAGCACTTGCAAAATGGCTTGAGGCAATCGCCACAACATCACTGGCATAACCTGCTGCCACACACATAGCACCTAGCGATATCGACTCTCCCATGGTCGAGCAGGCACCATACAGACCAAACAAAGGCACATTATACTCCTGCAATCCAAAGGAAGTCGCTATAAGCTGTCCCAAAAGGTCGCCTGCAAATATATATCTTATCATATCGGGCATATATCCTGCCTTTGTCATAAGTGTTTCAAATGCAAGGCTTTGAAGCTTACTTTCTGCCTCCTCCCATGTATTCATGCCAAACAGGTCATCATCAGACACGACATCAAAGCAGCAGCCAAGTGGTCCCTGCTTTTCCTTGCTTCCTGCCACACTAGCCCCTGCTTTAATGTATACATTATTATCAAAACTAATACTCTGCTTTCCTACTATCATACACTACACTCCGTTCCTTAGAAACAGTATTAAAATTCATTGTTTCTGTAATGTGTAGTGTATACATCAGCAGCCATATTTATACATATTTATAATTATGATTACATATCTTATTTACCACACCTGACAGATGTTAACTTTTAATTGTATATATGTATGCTACAGTATGTTTATAACATAATCCTCCGGCTACGCTTCATTTCTTAATATATCAAGCGTATGCGCCGCTGCGCCAAGCATATCGGCTCTCTCACATGTTGAAAGATGATACTTTATGAATTCGCCAAACTCCTCGTCCGTGAGCTTATTAAGATATGGTCTTATGTAATTCGCAGCCCCGTCCGGTGATATTATCTGTATTCTTGTAAGACCTGCCTCACTGTTAAGCTGGGCGATATCTTCTGTTCTCATATAATCATAAAGGTCTTTTTTTGAGGATACTGTATGGTAATCCTCTGTCAGTCTGCCCTCATCAAGACACTCCATAATGTGCTGTTCCTTGAAAGCATATGTTATAACACTGTATTCATTCATAAGATACGCAACAAGAATAATCCCTCCCGGTCTTACTACTCTCTTAGCCTCCATAAGCGCCTTAAGCTTGTCTTCATGTGAAAAAAGGTGATACATCGGTCCAAAAAGAAGCGCCATATCAAACTCACCATCACTAAATCTTTTAAGCTTTAATGCATTGCCCTGATATGCCTTAACCGATGAATTCTTTGCCTTAAGAAGTCCAAGATTATGCTTTACAAGCTCAACTGCTGACACATCATATCCCTCATTGGCAAGCGGTACGCTGTATCTTCCTGTACCAGCCCCTATATCAAGTATCCTTATAGGCTTTTCATCACTCTCTGACTCCTCTTTTAACTTATCAAGATACTTATGGATATACTTCATTGATGTTATGTATTCGACCTGACCATGCCTTGAGTCAAGTCGTTTTTCCTCGTTAAACTTATTATAATGCTGTTCTAATTCTGTCATTGACATATTTATTAATCTCCATTCCTGCGGTTGTATATTACTAGATATTATCATAAATTCTTACATATATTGTATAAATATATTATGACAATACCTGTTATCTCTGCATTATTTATATTATTACTATATTTTTACATAAAATAAATCATTTTCGTTCGTGACTCAGATATATTTAATAAAATCACAATAGATAATCAAATTTTTAAAATAGCTTCACAATCCAGTATATAAGCCCTGCCAGCCAGCTAAAGAATATACCGTAAAGTATAACCGGACCTGCTATCGTGAATATCTTACAGCCTATTCCGAATACCTGTCCTTCTTTCTTGTATTCTATCGCAGGCGATGCCACACTATTAGCAAACCCCGTGATAGGCACAAGACTTCCAGCACCTCCCCAGCTTGCCATCTTTGGATATATTCCAAGTCCTGTAAACAATGCACTTAAGAATACAAGTGTTATCGTAGTATAGGAAGCTGCATCATCCACTGATAATCCCCCCATCTTAAAAAGATTAGTGATAATCTGCCCGACTGTACATATACATCCGCCCATTATAAAGGCCTTAAGACAGTTTAGAGGACAGCTTGCCTTCTTCGTCACGCTTTCCACATACTGGTTGTAACTTTCATTTCTTTTACTGACATCCTGAACCATAATAATCCTCCATTATTAAAATCAAACTATTATTAGGATGTCTGTATTATCTATTATTATACATTATCATACAATTATTTCGAGCTTATCAAACCGCAATATATTTCAACATTGTAGTTTGTAGATTTAAAGTATTATACATCTTTATTAATATAAAATGACTTATATTTCCCCATTCATAATTAACATTTATCATAATCACACTTAACCCGGTATCTGCCGCTATTCCAGATAACATAATTCTCTAATCTTCCAGCTTCCTTCATACATGTAATTCCCTCACCCGTATTAGGATGTTTTCTTGTATACAACTGGTCTGATATGAATATAACCATAAGTGCCACGCATACAGGAATAATAATCTGCAGCTTTACTTTCCTGAAATAATTATCAAGAAATGGCGCTACAAAGTATACGATAATCATTCCACCTATACCAAACGCAAGCAGTCCCTCTGCGCATATTCGTCCGTGTAGATTAAGGAAAAAACCTGTATAATCCCACCATCTTTGTCCATCATGTGTAAGCTCAAGCACAAGTCCTGTAAAGTACTCGACAACTCCACACAGTATCACAGCAAGCACGAATTCCACCGCCGGTTTTTCCCTGAACTTCTTTAATAATATAAGTATAAGCAGACCGCCCACACCATATATAGGCAGCCATGGACCATGCAGCACACCACGGTTTGCAAATGAATGATACAGTATGACATGTGAAGATACTTCCCAGAACCAGCCTATAAATGACATACAGAAAAATATAAGTATAAGCGATGGAATTGAATAATTACGCATATATACTGTACTTTCAAAGTTAGCCCTGTGTTCCTTTAATATAAACAGCCTTGAAGGATATGACTCCTTCAGCACCTCCTGCTTACATCTGTCAACTTTTATCTGCTCTGCCTTTGCATCCTCAAAATGCCTTTCATTATTCGTGTTAAAAAGAATAACGCCAAACCAGTCGGCAAGCACTTTTCTTAACTTCTTAAAGTACCTTATATCTGACTGCGATATATCATCAATAAACCTTTTTTCCGGGTCCTCCTGCTTCATATACTCATATATATCTGCATAAGCTGCCTTAAGCTCATCATCCGTTGCAATCTCATAAAGATACTTATCGCATAGTTTCTCAACTACAGCTATATTGTTTTCTTTAGCTGTATCTCTTAAGCTTACATACATTTCTGTAAAAAATGCTGTTTTATATGGATTGGCAAAGAATACCCCGACAAGACCAAATGTCACAAAACTAAGCAGCGACCAGCCGATAAATGACAGGCTGTAGCAAAAGCTCCTCCACTTATACCCGTCCATCATTTTCCTTGACAGCGTTATCGCCTCAGCTGCGCTAAGGTTAGGATTTTCAGCTATGATATATGGCACAAGCTGATAAGAGAATGGCTTGATAAATGCGCCGACAACCGTTAGTGACCACAGTATCGTAAACACATCTTTTACAAAAAGCACCCACGCAACATGCATCCATCTTTTCACACGCATAAGAAACATAAACTTGTTGGCACCGGCCTTTTTATAGGTACGGCTTTCAAGAAATATTCTTCTTGATATGACGATATAGCACATTTTTATCATATATCTTATGCCAAAGTAGACAATAAGCGACAGTATGAGAAGAAGTATGACAACCGCCTGTCTTGACCCCGTAACGCCGTATATGACATCAACTATCATAAACACAACCGCACCGGATGAGAAGCTGTTTACAACAGAGGAGAGTATGCCTGACGTTCTTCCCAATATTTCACCTGCATTTGCCTTTGCATTATCTATAATATTCTCTGAATTAATCTTTCCCTGCTCTTCGTTATTCATAAGTACCGAAACTACGGCATTAAGCAGTGCACTCTTTGTACGGTTATCAATATCAGTTGTGACAAAAGTTACACCCTGCTCCTCTATAGACCTCTCCTCATCAGGATTATCGGATATACTCTTGTATACGGATACAGGCATCTTAAGAAGATTAAAAGTTTCTGTGAATTCACTTCCTATAAATGCTGCTATAAGGCAGACAATAAGCAGAAACCAATAATGTGTTTTTATTATTTTCTTAGCGCTGCCCGCAAGCTCTTTTCTCTTTAACATATATAATAAACTCCTTTGTACCTATTGATTACACACGATACTCACGCATAAGCTACAAGATAGTATATCAGATGTCCAACACATTTTCCAACAGCTATAAATAAAACTATAAAACCCAGGCCCTTCTTAAGCCTTACACGGTGCGTAAGTATTGGAAGTGCCTTGACAGTTTCTGCAAGACATATAAGAAATGTGCCTATAAATATTCCTGATACCAGCCCGTATATAAGAAGTCCTGCCACACCTGCATGCAATGGAAGGTCAAATATATCCCATATATTTCCAAGACCCGCACCGATTATAATCATTTCCTCATATAGCATTATATGTTCCTTAGTGTCTGTGACATCCGCATATCTGTTAATCAGACCTATGCTTGATATAAGCGCAAAAAGTCCTGTTGCTGTGACAAGCCCTGCAGCAGCTCCGACTGCTATAAGACCTGCTATCTTTAATATCAGCATTTTCTAGCACCTTCATAATGGTCTTTAACGTGGCGCGGCATCTCATAGCTGCTGTCTATAAGTGTCTGTGTTTCATCCTTAACATACTGGTTCATAGCAACCTCTATCGGAGTTGGTGCCTTACTTAACTTACGTCCCATAAAATGATCATAGAATACGGCTATTCCTGAAAAAAGTCCAACGGCATACGCTATTTCTATGACATTATAATCCGCATAATTATCTGCCCCTGACATCTTGTATATCTGCTCAAATATCTCCGTTGTACTTACATCATTATTGTAAGCCATAATTGCATATGCACTTCCTATGAATATTATTATGCATACGATTATGGTAAGAAGCACATTTGCCCACGCTGGCTGGTTATTCTTTCTATACTCTATAACCGCATCGCTCTCACCTATATTATTCACCTCAATGGTGTCATCTATCTGGCTTATGCACGATATAAGCTGCATGACATTGATACACACCCTGTCCTTTTTAACCTTGTAAAAACCTACCACCTTTATGCTTTTAATGCGTGCAAGCAGCTTTTTATCAGCGTATACATCGGCTATATCTGACAGATACACATCCTTCTTGTTAGTCTTTGTAAGCTGCCTTAACTTAAGATACACCGTCTTTGACATATTAATCCCTCCATTCCTGTAAGAATATATGGAGTATTGGCTTAATTATCCATTTTTATACGTGTTACACAAGATTTTTTCTCATCTTTTCCAGTATTTTCTTTTCAAGGCGTGACACCTGCACCTGCGATATTCCAAGTATGTCAGCAACCTGTGTCTGTGTATAATCTTCATAATATCTCATTCTTATAATACTCTGCTCTCTCTCACTAAGAGATGCTATGAGTTCTCTTACAACTATGTTGTCAATAACACTCTCGCTGTAGTTATCTTTTCCCTCAAGCTTGTCTATAAGGCAGACTTCATTACCATCCTTCTGATAGACTGTCTTGTATATGGACTCTACTGTTTCATTGGCTCCCATAGTAACTATTATATCTTCTAAGGCTATCCCTGTCGCCTCTGATATCTCCTCTAATGTCGGCTCTCTGTTTAGTGAAGCCTTAAGCTTCTCTGCGGCAAGCATACACTTGTAGCTGTTCTCCTTTATGCTTCGGCTGACCTTTATTATGCCGTCATCTCTTAAAAACCTTTTTATTTCGCCGGTTATCATAGGAACTGCATATGTTGAAAATCTTACATCATAGTCCATATTAAAGTTGTCTACAGCCTTTATAAGACCTATGCAGCCTATTTGGAACAAATCTTCTATCTCTACGCCCCTGCCCTTAAATCTCTGGACTATACTCCATATAAGGCCGCTGTTTTCTATAACAAGCTGCTCCCTTGCCTGCTTATCATCATTGTGTGCTTTTATAATCAGCTCTTTGGTATGATCACAAGCATGCACACCCATTCTATATGTTACTATCTCCTATCTTTTTCTTCATAATAACAGTCGTTCCCTTCTGTTTCCTTGAATGAACTTCAAGCTCGTCCATAAATGCCTCCATAAATGAAAATCCCATGCCGGAACGCTCAAGCTCAGGTTTAGTTGTAAACAGAGGCTCCATTGCCCTGTGAATATTATCTATTCCCACTCCGTCATCCTTTATCTTTATTGTTACCTCATTATCCTTTAGCGAAAGGTCCATATACACTTTGCCCTCTTCTCCCTCATAACCGTGGACAATACAGTTAGTAACCGCCTCTGACACTGCTGTTTTTATGTCTGATATCTCCTCTAGTGTCGGGTCAAGCTTTGTCACAAAAGCTGCTGCCACAACTCTTGCAAAGCTCTCATTCTCCGACTTCGCATCAAATATTACCTCTACATTATTCTCAAGCATCCTATACATCCCTCCTGTTTTCCTTTTTAACCGCATCATAAAGATTATCATATATGTATACAATCTTGTGAAGTCCAGATATAAGAAGTATCCTCTTGATGCTCTCATTGGCACCAACAACGGATATATCCCCGTTATCCCTTATCTTCTTATATCTTCCCATAATAAGTCCTATTCCGGCACTATCCATAAAACCGACCTTGGAAAAGTCTATTATAACCCTGTTTACGCCTCTCTCATCGATTATCTCATCGATGACCTCCCTCATCTCGTCTGCAAGATGATGGTCTAACTCTGCATTAAGGCTTATAATAAGATTTCTTCTGCTGACCATATATATGTAGTCTGTTCTGTTCATTTCCTCTGACAACTCATTATCTTTACCAAGCAGCATATTATCATCCATAGCTTTCACATCCTCCTATCCCTCTTTTCATTATTTCAATGTAATTCACTGTGCTATACACTTTAATAATTGTGTATACAGTTCATCACAAATGTATGAAAAAGCCCCCTTACGCATATCCACGTAAGGGGGTTGTCTTTAGTCCGTTAATTAATGTGATGACACATATTCGTCAGCTTCTCTGTAATATCCACTTGTCTTAAAGTCATTAACAATGTACTCATAGTACTTCTTTGCATTATCAGTCTGTGATAAGGCAACATAACACTTAGCAGCATAATATGCAGCATTGACATTAGTTGAATCACACTTGAATGCCTTAGCATAATCCTCCGCAGCCGTCTCATAATCTGACTTTGAATACTCTGACTGTGCTTTGCTGTAAAACTCAGAAGCGGCCGATGCAAATGTTGCACCTGATATAGTATTGTAAAGTGACTTCGCTGAGTCTGATGGAAGCTCACTTACATCTATATCCACTATCTTCTCTGCTGCCGCAGTACGGTTGTTAGCTATATATTCATTAGCAGCTTCTATTACTGATATAAGAAGCTTGTTACCGCCTTCTGTACCATTAACCTTGCCAAGCTGTTCTTCAAGTGCCTCTTTATCAGCCTTGACTGACTTAAGCTCACTTTCAAGACTGTTAAGCTCTACATTGCCTGATGAAAGCTTTTCACTGTAATCTGCAAGACTTCTGTTATATTCTTCTGTCATGCCTTTGTATCTTGATGGCATAACAAGGAACCATATAAGTGCCGCACCTATGACTATACCCACAAGTACATTTATTATAGTGATAGCACCGTTACTTGGCTCTTTATAAGATGACCTTGGAAGTATGACATCATTGCCGTTAAGTGGCTTACTGTCCTCCTCCTTCACTTTCTTCTTAGGAAGGAAGCTTCCGCCTGTATCATTATCCTTTGCTGCCTGTGCCTGGCTTATCTGTTCAAGATACTTTAAAGCAAGCGTATTATTCTTATCTATCTTGAGTACTCCGTTAAGAAGCTTCTTTGCCCTTGTATATTCGCTGTCCTTTATATAGATAAGTGCAAGAAGTAAATGTGCCTTAATAAAATGTGGGTTAGACACAACTATCTTCTTGAGCTGGATAACTGCCATATCATAATTCTTATCCTTTGCATAATTCAAAGATAAGTTATACTTCTTAATAGCATTGGTAACAGCTTCAAACTTGTTCTGGTTCGACTGTATCTTTTTGATATAACTGTCAGCAACATTATCCTCTGGTGCAAAATTCTTACTCATAACCCACTGTGAAAGCGCTTCTACCACTTCGCCCATCTCACAGTATATAAGTCCTAAAAGATTTCTTGCATTGATATTGTACTTATTTATCATAAGGCTGACCTTTAAAGTTTCTATTGCACCTGAAAGGTCTCTTAATCTGGCTTTCTCTAATGCCTTGTTGTAATATACATCAGATGCCATAGCTGTCTTTTTATATATAGAAACGTCCGTCTGGCACTTTGGACATATGTCATTAGCTGACAGAACGCTGCCGCATTTGTAACATCTCATAATTATCTTTCACTCTTTCCATCAATAATCTTAGTTATAAGCTCTGTTATATCTGGGACATCATTGTTATATATAGCATCCTCTGCATCCTCAACCTCAAGACTAGGCTGGAACTTCTTAATCTCTTCATCAAAATCCAACATAATAATTCTCCTATCTATCAAACAAATGTATCTTTCAATAATATGATGTCAGGGTTTAAAGGTATTGCCCATGACTAATGTACCCGGATTGCTATATTGCTGCTCAATTCGCACAATCCTCCAACACCGCCTTAATGTCCGCAACAAGATAAAGGGAACCCACGCCAAACACCATATCTTCGTTCTTCAGTGCATATATCGCAGCTTTCGCACTGTCATACACTTCAATCCCAATATCTGTATGTCTTTTAAAGGCTTCCTTTATATACTGCCTGTCAAGCTGCCTTTTTCCTCCGGTAACAGTAACTGCTATCCTGTCAAATGCCCTGCACGCACTTAAGACTTCTATCATCTCCTCAAAGTTCTTATCACTCACCACTGAGAAAAGAAGTGCTGCTTTCTTGTCAGAATGTGCATACATGGCATCAACTGTTTCTGCAAACTTTCTTATCCCGTGAGGATTATGCGCTCCATCAACATATATGTTATCAGTTACCTTTTCCATACGCCCCTGCCACTTATTTGCCGCAAGTGCTTTCTTTATGTTTTCATCACTCATAGCTATTCCATATGTACTTTTAAGCACAGCACATACTGTCAGTGCCAGAGCTGCATTCTCTGCCTGATATACAGCAGGTGTTGCCAGATGAAAACAATCATTATTATAATACTCATTATCCATTAAAAAATCAATACAGCCATTTAAGTTTTTAATGATTGTATACTGTATTTTATCCACTCCACAGGAAAAGCTGTTATGCTGGCTGGCACATTTTTTAATAACCTCTGTGACTGAACTTTCATTGTCTGTATAGACTACAGGTACCCCCTCTTTTATAATTCCAGCCTTTTCGCCGGCTATCTTTTCAAGCGTATCGCCCAGAATAGCCGTATGTTCAAGACCTATCGCTGTTATTGCACAGCAGACTGGATGCTCTATGGCATTGGTTGCATCAAGTTTTCCACCAAGTCCTGTTTCTAAGACAACATAGTCCACTTTCTGCTCCTTGAAATATAACATAGCTATTCCGAAAAAAAAGTCAAAATATGCAAGCTTTACATTATTCGTGCAAACAGCCTCATATACCTGATTAAAATACTCCGTAAAATCTTCTTCTGGTATAAGTTCTCTGTTTATCTGTATACGTTCCCTTATAGTGTTAAGGTGAGGTGAGGTGAAAAGTCCTACCTTGTATCCCTGCTGTCTTAAGCAGCTTTCTATATATGAACAGACTGAACCTTTACCGTTAGTGCCTGCTATATGTATTACTTTAAGTGACTTCTCAGGGTTTCCCATTATCTTAAGCAGCTTTCTTCCTCTTTCCACACCTGTTCCCTCATTAAACTGGTCAAGGGAATCAAGATAGCTGCATATTTCGTTGTAATTCATGATGCGTTACCTGTTATATCCTTTCTTACTCTTTTTCTCTGTTATTCCGTATAAAGATGTTGGGGTAAAAGCCCACAACTACGATACCTAATAATTTTAACCACATAAACCAGAATGTTAAAGACGAATTCTGTGAAACCGCATTTCTTATCCAACCCCCTCAAATACATCTTCGTTACATCTTATAACAAGCGGCTTTTTATCTCCTGTATATACATACAGCCTGTCTTCCTTAAGATATACTCTCCAGTCCCTGCTTTCATGTATTTCTTTTAACATCGCCTCTATTGTGACTATCTGGCTTCTTGTATAATTCATTGCAATATGTAAAAACAGTTTATCGCCAAAGTGGAACTTATAGTAATATGCACTCCACAGCCTTTTTAAGTTATTCATCCTTATATCTGTCTGTGCCTTGTACGCAGCCCTCAGCTCCTGACCTTCCTTTTCCTGCAGCTCTAATCTGTCCTGCGCTATAATGACCTGATTGCTTAATTCATCTTTCTTTCTTCGCTTTTGCTCGCTGTCCTCTAATCCCCTGTCTAACTGACGTTTCACATCATTAACCCGCGCATAATAACTCTTGGTTTCCGCCTCTGTATGTCCACCATTTATGTATTCATCCTTTTTTAGCTCAAGCTCACTGAAATCAAGTGAAATCTTTGTATAATTCTCAGATGCAGCATCGGCACGCTTTTTGGCTTCCTCTAACTGCTTCTTTCTAGCCTCAAGTTCTCTTTCGCACCTTGCCTTTTTCTCATCAAGCCCGCTTACCTGCTTTGCAAGTGCCTGATACTCCTTCTCCTCATCATCTGCCTTAGCTCTGTCACTGTCAGCAACATATGATGGCATAAGCTCATCTGCGGCGTATAAAGGTCTGTTATACTTCTTAACTGCCACACTTATAAGCCTTGCAAGCTGGAATACTGATATTCTATTAAAATGTCTTAATGCCTGATACATCGTCTTTATCTCTATAGTCTTATAATCAAAGGCTTCTATTCCAAAGCAGTCTATAACAAGCTTTAACTGCATAGGTGTCTTCTGCTTTCTTAAGCACTTAAGAACACCCATTCCATTAAATACAGCAGGCATAAGCTCCTTGTGAACTATTCTTTTGGTTTCTATATCCGCCATGCCTATAGCCTTATCCATAATTGGCGACCACTCCTTAAGCTGGTCCGGTGTCATATTCTTAAGGCTCTGCATAAGATTATCCATAAATGTATCATTATACTTATCAGCTATAATGCGCATTTTATGTGCCGGTGCCATATACTGGTTAACCGTATAGCCGCTTCCGGCAGTATCCACAACAAGTATTGAAAGCTTTTCCCTGCCATCCTGTGTACTTATATCTATCTGCTGTGATAATGACACTAATTCCATAAGCTTGATATCTAACATCATAAGAAGCTGTTCTCTTTTTACAGCCTTAAGCTCAGTAATCCTGCTATCAACCATATCGGACACCTTTTTATAGTCATAACCGACCTTTAACTTGTCTGTAAACATCTGTGCAAATGAATTGGCAACATCTGCCATTCCCGATAATAATCTTGAACCTGTCTCCTTTGCAGCGCTTGTAAGCGTAACACTGTCAAAAAAAGCAAGCTGAAGTCTTATATCATCATCCGGTAACTGGTTAATAAGAGTGAATATATCTGTCATAAAAGCCTCCTTTCATAATAGGCTTAATTCTAACATTTCATTTTATGTATCATATCTGTTTATTGGCGGGAATTGTTACTTTGAATAAGCTGCCCACGCCTTTCTTACTCTCTACGTGTATCGTTCCACCATGCAGCTGCACAATAGCTCTTGTTATAGTAAGCCCAATACCAGCACCCCCTGTGCTTCTGTTTCTTGATTTATCAGTTCTATAAAATCTTTCAAATATATATTGTATATCATTATCATCTATGCCACAACCATTATCTTCAACTGTAATAACTACATTTTCATTCTCTTGTATAACTGTAATTTGAATATTACCATAATTATCTGTATACTTGACTGCATTGGATATAAGATTATTAAGCACCTGGCTCATCTTATCTTTATCAACACATACATCTATATGTTCTCCTATTATATCACATCGGATATTCTTTTTTGACATTTCGTTTTCAAAAATCAGTTTAACTTCTTTGGCGAGTTCATATATGTCTACATGTCCGATATGTAATATCATATTCTCACCTTCAATCTGCCGAAGCTTTTCAAGTTCGGTAATAATACCTGTTATTCGTTCAAGTTCATTATAACAGCTTGAAAGACGTTCATTAGTTGGTTCAAGGACACCTTCTATTATAGCCTCTATATTAGAAGAAACATTGGCAACCGGGGTTCTTAATTCATGTGCCACATCAGATGTTAATCTTCGTCTTAGCATTTCCTGATTATCAAGACTTTCTGCCATATGATTAACAGCATTTCCAAGCTCTGATAATTCCATTGTACATATATCAGTATTAATTCTGTTATTATAATTCCCCCGTGCTATATCTTTAGCTGCTCTTGTTGCTGCTTTTACTGGAACGGAGATTTTCCCTGCCAGAATTATTCCAGCTATCGCTGCAAACACTATGGATATAATTCCAACAACAGCAAGTCTTCCAGGTACAAGCATATTTATAATACCGGTTTCACTTATAAGTATATATAGCATAATAATTATTACCACTATACTTATCTTTCTTATATAATCATCACTACTTCTGCAATATTCTTCTTCATTACAGGCTTCATATCCTTTTTCTTTAATAACATTTATTATGTCTGTTATTGATACAATATCAGAGTCATACTCAACTTGTGCCTTTTCCTTTTTGTAATCAACCTTTGCATTTATAATTCCATTTGTACTATTTAATGCACTTTCAATTGTATTCTGACACATAATGCATGTCATACCTGATATATGCACACTATCTTTTATTACTTTCATTCTGATATTATTAAACCTCTCCTTATTGATTTTTTATTATAATGCCAGTGACAAAAAGAGCTTTTGCCACCAACTGGCGTATACTTGTTTTATTTAATATGAAGTTTAACAGACAATTTTGTGATTTTTATGTGGAATATACATTTTTCATTTTTTGACATAAAAAATCTGATGCCATCGCACCAGATTTCCAATACAGATTTTACCACGCCTACTGATAAAGAAGCAAAAAAGAGCTGCCAGCCATGCGGCTTAGCAGCTCTGTTTATTATATTTATTAAATTAGTTATGGGGTAATTAGCATACTCCCTGAGCGAGCATTGCATTAACAACCTTCTCGAAACCAGCGATATTAGCACCAGCTACATAGTTGCCTTCCATACCATATCTCTTAGCAGCATCATCGATGTTGTGGTAGATATTAACCATGATGTTCTTAAGCTTAGCATCAACCTCTTCGAATGTCCAGCTAAGTCTTTCACTATTCTGACTCATTTCAAGAGCTGAAGTAGCAACACCACCAGCGTTGGCAGCCTTACCACAGATGAACATTACACCATTGTTCTGGAAGTACTCTGTTGCTTCAAGAGTTGTAGGCATATTAGCACCTTCACAAACAGCCTTAACACCGTTAGCTACTAACTGCTTAGCATCCTCAAGGTCAAGTTCGTTCTGAGTAGCACAAGGAAGAGCGATATCACACTTAACTGACCATACACCATGCTCACCATTCTTCTTTTCATGGTATTCAGCTGACTTTCTTGCAGCAGCATATTCTGTAAGTCTTGCTCTCTTAACTTCCTTAACTTCTCTAAGAAGTTCTACATCGATTCCTTCTGAATCATATATCCAGCCTGTTGAGTCAGAGCATGTAACAACCTTAGCACCAAGCTGCTGTGCCTTCTGGATAGCATATATAGCAACATTACCAGCACCTGAAACAGCGATTGTCTTGCCTTCAAGTGAATCACCGTGGCACTTCATAAGCTCTTCTGTGATGTAAAGAAGACCATATCCTGTAGCTTCTGTTCTTGCAAGTGAACCACCATATGTAAGTCCCTTACCAGTAAGCACGCCTTCAAACATACCTCTGATTCTCTTATACTGACCAAACATATAACCGATTTCTCTTGCACCTGTTCCGATATCACCAGCTGGAACATCGACATCAGCTCCGATGTACTTGCAAAGCTCTGTCATAAAGCTCTGGCAGAATGCCATGATTTCTCTATCTGACTTGCCCTTAGGATCGAAGTCAGAACCACCTTTACCACCACCGATTGGAAGGCTTGTAAGTGAGTTCTTGAAAATCTGTTCAAAACCTAAGAACTTGATAATACCTAAGTTAACTGATGGATGTAATCTTAAACCACCCTTGTAAGGTCCGATAGCGTTGTTGAACTGTACTCTGAAACCTCTGTTAACCTGTACCTGACCCTTATCGTCTACCCAAGGTACACGGAACATTAATACTCTGTCTGGCTCTGTAATTCTTTCAAGAATTGCATTGCTTCTGTAAAGCTCCTCGTTAGCATCAACAACTGGTCTTAATGTGTTAAGAACCTCTGTTACAGCCTGTAAAAATTCTGGCTGATCTGCATTCTTCTTAGAAACTAATTCTAATACTTCATCAACATATCCCATAACCGTATAACTCCTTTTAATTAATATTCGTACGCTTTAGTACGTTACCCAAGTAATATTATATAAAGCTGACTTAATTTTTGCAAGTTTTTTATACCTTTTACATAATAAAATTGAACACATTTGAATATTATTAAGTTTAATTAGGTTTAACTTTAATTTTTGCCAGATTTTTCTTTACATTATTAAGCATTTTAAAACAAATATTGTTGTATTTTGTCTTAATATTTTTAAGCTGCCGTTCTGAGCCTTATCTCAAAATTTCAATGATTTATCATATCCGCCACATCAAATCCGATAAATACACATAGAAATGCAGGTAATTTTATGTATATCTATCAGATTATATATTTTACTCACTTTTTTATATCTATTTTATTTATTTTTTATTCCATATATGGTATATTGTTCTTTGTATGTAATTATTTTTTTACATTTTAGTAACATATTTGTTACATTTAACAAGCAATACAGAAGAACACCTGCATATAGGCAGGATATTGTACTTCACGAATTAAGGAGGTTTTATGTCAGGATTTATTGACAGAGTAAAAGGGGATATGCAGTATCTCTTTAAAAAGGGAACAGACCTTACAGACAGCGAAAAGAAACGCAAGTTAAGAGCCTGGTCAACAGTTGCAGGAATTGCACTGGTCGTAATACAGTTGGTATTTACTGTACTTGCACTATTAAAGTTGTACAAGCTTAACATACTTCCACTAAAGTATGTCATTATAATAGACATTGTTCTTGTTATTATAGCAATATACAACTTTGCTTCACAGTTCACTAAAACGCATATAATAGGTAAAGTACTTGCCGTATTACTATCTGGTGTTTTACTATATACATTTTTATTCACATCAAAGGTTGATGATACACTTAATAAGATAAGTAACGTACAGACAACTACTGATATTGTTGATGTTGTAGTCTTAAAGAATGATAAGGCTTCTTCTATAAAGGATGCCATATCTTATACATTTGGATATAACTCAGCAACTAACGCAGACGATAACAAAGATGCAATAAAGAAGATTAACTTCGATAACACTTCTAATATCAAGACTAAGGAGTATCAGGCATGGCTTGATATGTTTGATACACTTAACAAAGGCACTGATATTCAGGCTGTTATTATTAACGATGATTCTCTTCAGATGTTATATGATGAGAACGAAGAACTTAAGGACTCAATAAAGATTATCGGAACTATTGAGCTTACAAGAAAGATTGAGTTAAGCGCTTCCGATAAAAAGGTAAACGAAGAACCTTTCATCATCTACATATCTGGTAATGATGAAGAAGGTAAGATTAAGTCAACAGGACGTAGTGATGTAAATGTATTATGTGTTGTCAATCCTGTATCAAGACAGGTACTTCTTGTAACTACTCCTAGAGATGCATATGTATACATGGAAAACAATGAACTTGGCTCAAGGGGTATGGATAAGCTTACTCATGCCGGAAACTGGGGTATAGACTACTCTATCGCAACTCTTAACAGACTTTATGAATGTAATATAGACTACAGCGTAAAGGTCAACTTCACAGGATGTGTTGCTGTTGTTGATGCTTTAGGCGGAGTTACTATCAATTCAGATGTTGAATTTGAAAACGGATGGGAAGCAGCTCCTGAAACATATCATTATGTAATTGGTGATAATGAATGTAATGGTGAGCAGGCTCTTGCTTTCTGCCGTGAAAGAAAAGCATTTGCTGACGGTGACTATCAGAGAGGACGTAACCAGTTAGCAGCACTTACAGGTGTTATCAATAAGCTTACTTCACCTGCTATTCTTACAAGATACAGCGCAATACTTGATTCTGTTGGTGATATGATTCTTACAAGTATGCCAACATCTGATATAACTGCTCTTGTAAGAGGACAGTTAGCTGATACAAGAGGATGGAATGTACAATCATTCAGCGTAGGTGCTGAACCAGATTCCCTCCACAGCTTACAGTTAGGCACTAACGCTTCTATGTCTAAGTTATATACAGGCGATGTACAGATAGTTAAGCAGCTCATTGATAAGATTGAAAATGGTGATGTATTTGATGTTGATGAATATTATGAAGCTGAAGTAAAGAATGTACCTAACTATAATTCTTTCTATAAGGTATCAGAAAGCTCATCTTACAGTAATGGAAGTTCTAATAATAATACTACAAAGACTACAGAAGCCGTAAGAGAAAAAACACAGGCTGCAACAAGAGCTACGGCAGCTCCTACAGAAGCTGCTACTGTAACACAGCCTGCTACTGAGGCACCAACACCAGCTCCTACAGAGGCTACAACTCCGGCTACACAGCCAGCTACTGAAAAAACAACTCAAGCTCCTGCACCAACGCCTGCAGAAGCTACATTACCGGCACCTGCTCCAGTACAGGCCAATGCTGCAAAAGAAGCTAATAACTACAGTTCTGTTGAAAAAACGACTCCTTAAACACTCAGATAAATATTAACAGATATTAATAAAATCAGGCTGATTATGATATATAAATAATCATAATCAGCCTGATTTTATATTAATATTACTGCTCTATATACATCCGTGTACCAGTGAATTCACGCTTTACACTTCTATACCTTAATATCATGCTTCGCAGAAAATACAGCTACTTTCCGGCATGTTCTCCGTACTTTCCATAATACTTGCCATAGTACTTACCATAGTACTTGTTATCGTCCATATCAACCTTGTTAAGAATAATGCCTAACAGCTTGCAGTCTGTCTTTTTAATCTGCTCAAGCCCCTTCTGTGCATACTTATAACTCACACTGTTAGATGCCATAACATAGGCTACTCCATCGCACTCCTGCGCTACTATGGCACTGTCAATAACGCTTCCTATAGGTGGTGTATCTATTATTATATAGTCGTAAAGGTCTCTTAATACCTTTATAAGTGTCTTAAACACCTTATTTCCAAGAAGCTCTGTAGGGTTAGGTGGAACCGGCCCTGAGAATACTACATTGAAATTCTCGACATTAGTTGCATACATAACCTCTTCAAACTTATTGATACCAGATAAAAAATGTGTAAGTCCCTTAACTGATGTATTAATCTTGTATCGTCCTACCAACACCGACTTTCTAAGGTCTGCATCTATAAATATAACCTTCTTTCCAGCTTCTGCCAAAGAAACCGCAAGATTAAAGGATACTGTTGACTTTCCTTCACCCGGTGTTGTGCTTGTAAACATAATGACCTTAACGTCCGAACCACATAACTGTATGTTTGTCCTTAAGTTCTTATATGCTTCATTTGCTCTGTAATCAAGCTTTCTTAACCTTTCTATATTAATCGTCTGCATTATATCTCCATTCCTGTTTACTTGCTTTTGCTCTTCTTTTTCTTTGCCTTCTTAGCCTTCTTATTCTTGCCTACTCCGTCATCCATACCTTCTGATATAGGAATAACTGCAAGTGTACTAAGGTTAAAGTACTTCTCTACGTCCTCTGTCGTCTTAACTGTATCATCAAGCATAGACCTTACTATTATAACTGCACATGATAACACTATACCAAGTGCAAGTCCTATGAGCGTCCACTTCTGCACTGTATCTACTGCTGGCTGCTCTGATATTGATCCTTCCTCAATAACATTTACCTGCTCAATCTTCATAATATCGCATATTTTCTCTGATGATACCTCTGCAACTTTATCAGCTATTACTTTAGCCCTCTGTGGGTCATCACTTGTAACTGTAATCTGAAGCACTCGCGTATCCGATGGTGTATCCACAGATATAGTTGAGGCAAGTTCTGAAGCCTTCATATCAAGCTTAAGTTCTTTTATTACCTGATTCATAACAGGTGCGCTTGTAACAAGTATCTGATAATCTTTGGTAAGCTGTGTTGAAAGCTGTACATCAGACAATGTTGTAGCACTGTCATTAGCCCTGTTAAGTACATACAGCTTTGTTTCTGACTCATACTTAGGTGTTATAAGAAACTTTGATATCAGAAACCCTGCAAGACCTACTATAAGTCCCGTTGCAATAATTATTAATATCTTTTCCCACAATATCGACAGAATATGTCCTATGTCGATTTCAACTTCATCATTCTGAACATTATCTTTACCCATTCGTAATTAACTCTCCATATCAAATATATATCTTTTTATTATATCGGCTACTCCCGACTCATCATTAGTAGGGGCTATATAATCTGCATACTTTTTAACTTCCGGATATGCATTACCCATAACCGCAGATAAGCCGGCTATCTTAAGCATAGGTATATCATTCATTCCATCACCGCAGGCTATAAGTTCATCTTCTGTTATGTCAAGCTTACCAAGAAGCTCTCTTAATGAGTTATCCTTTGCAACACCATATGGCACAACCTCAAGGAAGTAATCTTCTGAATAGAAAGCATCTATAATACCCTGATACTTATCAAGCAGTGCCTTCTGCACTGGTACAAGCTTTTCATGCTTTCCAACAACTAAAAACTTTGCAACCGGATAATCCACATAATCTCTTAAGCTTTCTGTCTTTATAACAGATGTTGAATTACAGAACGCCTCTTTTATGACATACTCATCATCATCACTCTCTGCCACTATCTGTCCATCTGAGTATGTGAGTGCATATACATCATTAGCCCTTGCAAGGCTGCATATATCATCTATGCACTGCTTTGGAAGCTCATGGCTTACTATCGTTTCCTTTGTGGAACAGTCTACTATCTGACCGCCGTTATAGGCAAGTATATAACCTCCCTTTTCTTCAAGCTTTAACTCATCTGCTATAGGTGTTATTCCAAAAAGAGGCCTGCCTGAGGCAAGTATAACCTTTATACCCATATCTATTGCCTTGTCGACTGCCTTTATATTCTCTGCTGGTAACTTTTTATTATGGTCTGTAAGTGTCCCATCCAAATCTAATGCTATTGCCTTGTACTTCATACTTTCTCCATATTTTTTATATTCTTTAAAATGTAGTAATATCCTGATAAATATAAATTGGCTCATACAAGCCCTTAACTTAATATTTTAACATATTACCGCAACAAAAACTTTAACATATTAATATGTCAATTACAACTTATCAATTATAAACTATTAATTAATCCTCATCTGAGCAAATGCGCCGGATATGTCAAGCATTCCATACCCCGAAGAAACATTAGGATATTCAACACCATTCTGCCTTTTGGCACCTCTTATAAGATATGACTTTATCTCTGTATTTCCTATCACTTCCCTGTTTTTATCCGTCACGCCCCAGCTTAAAAACAACGCCGCTGCTCCTGCCGTGTGAGCTGCCGCAACACTCGTTCCTGAGCGTCTTGTATAGCCTCTTATGCCGCCAACACCATATACATCAACTCCCGGTGCCACTATATCAGGCTTAACCCTGTTGTCTGCCGTGTAACCTCTGCTGCTGTTTACATCACCGCTGTCCGTGTAGTGGTTATATCCTCCGACAGTTATGACCCTTGTCGCACATCCTGGCTCTGTGAGCGTTGTGTCTGCATCTGACTCTATAAAATATGCCTCTGTATCCGAAAGTGCCTCTGGTGTCATCCACGCATTAAAGTAACCCGGCAGATTGGTAAGGCTGTAAACTGGCACTCTCCACAGACCCTCCGCCGGTCTTTCAAACCTTAGGAATATTATTTCCTGTCCGGCTACGCTCTCAGTTATCTGATAGTCGACATATACCCTTGAATTCTCAAGAAGAAATGTGAATTCGCTGCTCATACCTATCCTTGCCGGTATCCTTGGGATTATTTCCCCTGTCGGTGAGATAATTGATATAGACAGGACATCAAGACTTTTAGCCCATATTTCTGTTGTAAAGCCTTTTCCTCTTTTCTCTACATTTATCTCCATAGTCCTGCTCTCAGGAACAACTCCTGCATAACCGCTGAAATGTGTCCTGCTGACCGCCTCATTGCCTGCCGGCACTACAACACACGTATTAGTGACCTTTGTATAGGCATCAAGCACATCCGCAAGTGGTGTCGCACCTGTCCTTGAGCCCGAACCACTTCCGGCTCCTATGTATATTACAAGTGGCTTTTTCTTACTCTGTGCATAATCCTTTAAAAACCTTGCCGCAAGCATTATGTCGCTTTCCTCAAAGCATGTCACATCATCTTTTATATAGTAGAAGTCCTTAAGATACTGCTTGGCATTTTTCAGCTTAACACACACTATATCAGCCTGTGGCGCAACTCCCGTGTAACCATCTGTCACTGACGAAGCTGCTATTCCAGCCATAAATGTGCCATGTCCGTTTGTATCACGGCTCTCCACATAATCATACGGATTGCCGCCGCTATCATATGCCCGTAACGCCCTGTTGATATCGTCCGACTCATATACCCTGCCATAACTTACCATATCAGAAGCCGTATACGGCAGTGTCTGGTCCCATATGGCAAGTATTCTTGTAGCCCCTGAACTGTCACGAAAGTTATTCCTAAGGTAGTCTATGCCCGTATCTATTAAACCTATAATAACCCCCTGACCTCTCGCATCAAGATATGGCTGACTTGTCACCTGCACTGCTCCGGAAACTTCCATGCTTGATATATCAGCTCTTTCATTACTATTTCTATAGGATATATCAGATATTTCCATAAGTCCATATATTTTCGGTATCGTATAATATCCGAGTGAGCTTATATTAAGCTCCCTGTTATCAGGCAGAGCGCTGTTGACTATAATCCACTGGTCATCAACCACCTCAACACATATATCCTGACTATTCTCAAGTATCTCACTTATTATTGGAAGATTGACAACTATATAGTCGTATATATCTTCATCTATAATCATATCACTACATTCTGACATAGAAAAATAATGTCCTTAAAGATAATCTTTAAGGACATTATATGCCACATACCAGCTTTTATTACATACCGGGAAGTGCTTCCTGACCGCGCATCATTATAACCGGAACTCCCTTGTTATTGATATAGTCCTCTGTTATTAACACTGAGCCTATATTATCATCCTTAGGGATTTCATACATTATGTCTAACATATATTCTTCTATAATTGAACGAAGGGCTCTTGCACCCGTCTTCTTTTCCATCGCCTTTGCAGCTATGGCACGTAGTGCGCTGTCATCAAACTTAAGGCTTACCTCATCAAGCTCAAGAAGCTTCTGATACTGTTTAAGTATAGCGTTCTTAGGCTCCTTCATAATCTTTACAAGCATATCCTCTGTAAGACCTTCAAGCGCGAATACTATAGGAAGTCTTCCTAGAAACTCTGGTATCATTCCAAACTCTCTTAAGTCCTCTAACTCTACCTTTGATAATATATTCTTATCATTATCATACTTATCCTTAAGGTCTGCATTAAAGCCTATAGATGACTGCTTGTTCAGTCTTGCCTTGATTATATCCTCAAGCTCTGGAAATGCGCCGCCACATATGAATAGTATATTTCTTGTATTAACAGTAACCTGTGGTACCATCGCATTTTTGCTTGTAGCTCCTACCGGAACTTCCACATCGCTTCCCTCAAGAAGCTTAAGCATACCTTGCTGTACTGACTCACCACTGACATCCCTGCTTCTTGTTTCCTTCTTCTTGGCTATCTTATCTATCTCATCGATAAATATGATACCTCTCTCGGCTTTCTCAACGTCATTGTCCGCTGCCGTAAGAAGCTTTGAAACTACGCTTTCTATATCATCACCGATATATCCGGCTTCTGTAAGCGATGTTGCATCTGTTATCGCAAGTGGCACCTGTAAAAGCTTTGCAAGCGTTTTTACAAGATATGTCTTACCACTTCCTGTAGGTCCTATCATAAGCATATTAGACTTTTCTATCTCTATATCATCCATAGTGCCTGTAGCCACTCTCTTATAGTGGTTATACACGGCAACTGACATCACCTTCTTAGCATAATCCTGACCGATGACATACTCATCTAACATATGCTTAATCTCGTGAGGTGCTGGAAGCTTCTTAAGGTCAAGGCTTTCCTCTTTCTTATCATCCTTAGCCTTTTCCTTCTTTTTCTTCACCTTCTGTCTGTCAGGTATATCATTGCCCATCATATTGAAGCCTCCGAACATACCCATATTAGGCATATTAGGAATACCCTTCATAATCTCATTATAATCTATGTCGTTATTGTTTATTGCATCAAATGTTTTCTGCATACAATCAGGACACACATATAATCCGCCGGGCATACTAATCATCTTACCTGCTTTGGACTCAGTTCTTCTGCATATATAACAGATTTTCTCGTAGTCATCACTACGGCTGTTGTTAGCTGAATTGTTAGTTACATTACTTACATTATCATCATTACTCATATATTCCTCTATTCTGCAACAGAGGCTTTAATATCAGCTTTTCTTGCCTAATGTTACCTCTGTGCTCTTTAGTACATATTCACTACCTTCAAGATGATAGTAATCAACCTTAACTGTCTCACCTGCTGCATAATACTGGAGAGTTGACTGTAAACCTGACATAGTTGTTATAGTCTGGTCATCAAAGCCTACAATAATATCATAGGCTGAAAGTCCTGCCTTCTCTGCTGCTGAATCAGAAGCAACCGTTCTTATCATAATACCCTGTGGATATCCATACATAGAGGCATATGTGCTTGTGATATCAATAGCTGCAACACCAAGATAACCTACGTTATCTGATGAAACCTTCTGTCTTGTCTGTCTGCTCATAAGTGAACTTATAAGGTCTTTTACATTAGATACTGGTATTGAATATGCCATACCTTCGACACCATCACTTGATGTCTTTGCAAAGTTGATTGCTATAACCTTACCACTTGAGTTAAGAAGTGCTCCACCACTATTACCTGAGTTAATAGCTGCATCTGTCATTATAAGACCTGTAAATGTTACATTATTGACTGTTATTGACCTATCTAAGGCACTTATTATACCTGTTGTAACTGACTGTCCTTCTCCAAGTGCATTACCTATAGCTACCACCTGCTGACCTACTGTAATTGTATCAGAATCTGCAAGTTCTGCAATAGCTATTTTGCTAAGTGTGTCAGAAGATATATCTGATAATGCTACAGCAACTACTGCTATATCCTGATCTGACTTAGAACCCTTGACTGTTGCGCTTACTGATTCGTCATCTACAAATACACACTTTAAGTTAGATACATTATCAACAACGTGTGCATTAGTTACTATAAGAAGCTCTGTATCATTCTTTCCTACTATGATACCTGTTCCGCTTGTTGAAGCCTCATACTGCTGCTGTCCACCCCAGTTAAAGATTGATGAAGAGCTGCTTGTTACTGATGTTGTACCATTGAGGGCAACCATAGCTGGAAGCGCTGCTGAAGCTACTGTTTCAACATTCATGGAACCAGCTGAAAGATTGGCATCACCAAGTGTATTAAGCTGGTCTGTTGTTGCGGTTATATTACTTGCCACTGTTGATATATTATAGCTTCTGTTATCAGAGCTGCCAAGATATTTATTCTCAATCTTGTAAGTTGCAAACATAGCTGTACCAGCAACAACACCGAATATAGCTGCTGAAAGAACTATGCTTACAATCTTCTTAGGAAGTGAGCTCTTACCTGAGTTAAATGTACCTGTGCTCTTCTTTCCCCTTCCGAATCTCTTATGCTTCTTTTCATTGTTATCCGGCTGTGTATTATTAATGTTGTTATCACCACCAACATATGAATATCTGTAAGTCGACTGTTCTTCTGACTGACCGTTATTCATATTATTGTAAGATGTATATCCTGTATTCTGGCTGTATCCTGTATCCTGATTATAACTTCCTGCATTTGAATTATATCCAGCACCCTGATTGTAGCTTCCTGTATTTCCATTATATTCTGTATTCTGATTGCTCGTTGTACCCTGTGAATTATAAGAATTATTATTCCCATAATTGTTATCTTCGTTATTATACATACCCAACACTCCTTTTCGGTTATTATTTATTGGAAAATGCGGTCACATATATTCTTTTCGTATATCAAATATAAAATGAACACATTTCGTTGTTGATACGTTTAGTATATTCACGAAATGTGTTCATATTGTGTTTTACTTGTTAAGAAACTCTGAACTTCTATAAATTATTCAGACTTAATTATTCTCTTCTAACGATTTCTTAAAGCTTGCTGCCACTGCCTTAAGAGCCTCTTCTTCATCACTTCCATCGGCTATAAGTGTTATCTCTTCACCACACTTAACACCAGAGGCTAATATTGATATAACACTCTTTGCATTAGCACTCTTACTCTTATCTTCGCCATACTTAAAAGAAATATTAGCCTGATACTTAACAGCTTCATTGCACATTGCGCCCGCTGGACGAAGATGAATTCCAAGCTGGCTTGTTACCATTATATTTTCACTTACCATAATATCTTCTCCCTATTTATATTAATACTTTAAATATTATATTATATTACTGCTTTGCTGTAGTCTGCTGCGTAGGATTATTATTAGTGTTCGCCGTGTTGTCAGCCTTAGTTGTTGTTTCCTCCTGTTTTGCTGAAACTGTAACATTCACTGAACTACTGCCTGAAACACTGCATCCATCAGGTGCATTTATACTTACCGAAACACTATGTGTTCCAACCGCAAGCCCCGATGCATCGATACTGCAGCTTATATCTGACGAACTGATACTATTTAATAATGTATCCATACCAACTATTATAACATCTATACCTGAACCTTCAAGTACAACATTATACCCAGATGGAATATTATTAACCTTTATATCACCTGATGATATATGAACCGTCTTAGTTGATGCCGAAGCTATCTTTACAGTAACCTGTAATCTTGTGTCTGATACAATCTTAACACCAGATGGCACATAGTCTGATAATCTTACTGTATAGCTTTTATCCTCGCTAAGTCCTTCAACTGATATAACTGATGATGGAACTGTTATACTCTCTATCTTTGCCAGTGCAGCCTGCGTTCCTGCTATTACTGCTGATGTCTGGCTTAGAGTAGTGTCTGTAACTACACAGCCATCAGCAGGTGTACCACTCGTTCCTGCAACAATTGGAACAGTCTTTATTCTTGACATTTCCACTGTAACATCTGCGGTCTTTGATGAAAGCTCCAAATCATCATCAGAAATAACCTCTCCATCCGCATCATACATAATTATATCCGGCCGTGCCGTAACCGTTCCTTCTGCACCTGATATATCAACTGTTACCCCGACTGATGCTACACTTTCAACAAGTGATGTAGGTCCTGTAACCTTGATATATGTTGGTGAAGATGATGTCGATGCAACTGCATATCCTGATGAAGGTGTTCCTGTTGTATTGATATTAACCGCATATGTCTTAGTATCCCTGTTCTCTATGCTTAGCTTAAGCGCCGATGTTCTTGGAATTGCCTCAACCTCATTTAATACCTGTCCATCCTTTACAACCTGAACATATATATCCACATAATCTGTAAATGCAGTAACCTTACTTAAGTCTGCCGTGGCAACTATATCACTTGTTTTAAGGTCTGTAACCACGCTCTTAGGCCCGCTTACTGTAACTGATATCTTACCGCCGTCAACCACCTCAAATGTATAATCCTTCTCAGTAAGACTCTCTGTATTGGTAAGCTGAACTGTTATATTACTAAAAGTATAACTTGTGTTAGGGTCGTATATATTAACAATCACTGTCCATAATATAACCGCAAATACAGCAGATACGATTTTCAGGCTGAGATTATTAAATATCTTCTCTTTCATGCTTCAACCTGCCTCTCCATATCTTAAATGACTTGACATCTATAGTTTTTCTCCTGATATACTCAAGCTTATTCTTAAGTGAATCTGCATCTATATCGTGTATAAGCTCTCCACCAAATGCAACTGATACTTTACCTGTTTCTTCTGATACTATAATTGTAAGGCTGTCTGTCGCTTCACTTATACCAACACCTGCCCTGTGTCTTGTACCAAGTGCCTTGCTTAAGTTTACATTATCTGTAAGAGGAAGATAACATGTTGCCGCAACAACTCTGTTTCCCCTTACTATAACCGCTCCATCATGAAGAGGTGTATTATGTTCAAATATATTGATGAGAAGCTGGCTGGTAACTATACCATCTACAGGAATACCAGTCTTTACATACTCTTCAAGAATAATATCCTGTTCTATGACAATAAGTGCCCCCGTCTTTACCGCTCCCATCTTATAACACGCATCAACTATCTCATCCGCTGTCTTTACACTAAATCGTTCATCCTTATTGCTGTTATCACCAAAGTTAAAAAATCTTAACATAAACCGCTTACGTCCAAGTTGTTCAAGTGCTCTTCTTAACTCAGGCTGGAATATAATAACAAGTGCTATGATACCAACACTGATTGTTTTACCTGCAATCCAAAGGATGGTTTTAAGATTAAGGAGATACGCAACAACTGCAAAAAGTGCTACGACTATTATACCCTTTAGAAGTGCCCATGCCTTGGTATTCATAATCCACAATAATATATTATAAAGCACTACCGCTATGATAATAATCTCTATAATATCAGTCCACGTTATCCTTGGTATATACAATCTTGAAAAGTAATTCTGTAACAGATTACCCGTTGTTGTCACGCTCTCACCCCTTTTATAATTTACTTATTATATCTTTTTACTTGTCGAAATATAACATTTCGTCATCTTCCTCTGTCGCAGCTGTAGTAGACTTTGCCTGTCTTACATCGCTTATATCAGAAGCTTTCTTAGTCTTTCTTGCATTAATCTGCTTGACTCTTACATCCTCACCGGCAACATTTATCTTAGGAACAGCCTTTACATAATAATAGTATTCGTCATCTTCGTACTGTACATACTCTGTTCTTCTGAAATCTACCGCGAAGAATAATATATTGCATAAGTAACCAACTAAAGCACCTAATACAACACCTATAACTACAAGCACAATATTAATACCTGTCTTTAAAAACATTTCTCCTATTACTATAAATATAAACTGGAATACACTTCCTGCTGCAATCGCATATCCCCATGCATAATCAACCTTAAGTCTTCTTATGACATATACAATAATAACAGTGAGTGCAAGCGCTGCCATAACAAGTACAAGCTGTTTATTCTTTATAAGATTTTCTATAAGGTATGACACCTGAAGCATACTCTCTGTAAGTGATTTGTTAGATACTGCCGACTCGTATACACTTGCTGTATTGATTATATAATATATGATAACACCAAATGCTACCGGAATAGCAGAGAACACTGACGAACATAAACCTACTGCCACTGGTATAACATAAGGCATCTTTATATAGCACATAACGACTGTAAATATTAAAAGATAACCTGACTTTGGTGTAAATCTGAAGTATAAAAGGTACATAAGAAGTACCACACACAATGCTATAAGTGCAAATTCTACTGATATTGTATATAGATGTGCCAGCATAAATAAAGATAACATAACTATAGTAAAACCGACTGGCAGAAATGCACAAATAACAGATATAAGTACTACGATAACTGGATTATTAAGCCTTTCCATATATCCTATGCTTGCATTGAGCATAAAAAATGAAACAAGTGCCACTATAAACTTCAAAGCTGGAACCAGATATGTATCATACTTATTATAAAACCTTTTAAAATTCTCTTTTAACTCTAATAAAGCTGCCATCACTTCCTCCACAATTATCTTCTTTTCTTCTCACTATTATAGAACCTTTCAAGCTTGTTCAGTCTGGAAAAATATCTTTTAAGCCCTTTTCTTGAATTCTCATACTGAAAATTGTATACAAATCCTGCTATTATAGAAAATACAACAAGCATACCGATATAATAAAACGCAACTGTCTTTCCAAACGCAAGATAATCCATTGAATTAATATTCTCAACAAGTCCTTCAGCATTACATAGTACATACATAATTGCTACGATTGCAAATGCAAATGTTGTTGTAATCAATGTTTTTAATATGCCAAATGCTACATAATCACCCTTGAAGTACTTGGCAGTTCTTAGCATACGCCTTCCCTCATTCTTCTCATATATAGCCATCTTGGTCATCATTTTTACCTTATTCTCATTAAGCAAAACTTTCACCTCATTATAATCTACATAAGTTTTAAATAAATATACCATATTTTATCTTAATTGTATATTACTATTTGAGAATGTCCGCCTCTTGCTGCTGTTACTATACGCACTCTTCTGCCTTCAACTGTAAATGTACGGTCACTTGTGGCTGACAGATAGTTATTCCATACCTGGTCATAGCTTTCTGGAAGAAGCTGTGCTAACACACCCTTTATTCTTGAATCAAAACCACCGCTTCTTTGCTTTATGTATATTATTGCAACATTTGGCTGTGTGATTATCTCACCATAATAAGTATCTCCTTCTGTATATACATACACATTGGAATACTCATGTGTGAAGCCCTGTCCGTCTAATACTTCAGCAATATCACTGCTTGTCTTTCCATTGCTGCTGTTACTGCCTGAGTTATCTGAACCACCATTATCTGTGCTGCCTGAATTACTATTACCTGAGCTGCTGTTGTTTCCACCATCATATGAAGCATTACCAGAATTGCTGTTATTTCCCGAATTACTGCCTGAGGTGTTACCTGAACTGCTGTTACTTCCTGAATTACTGCCAGTGCTGTTACCTGAGCTGCCATTACTTCCTGTGCTGCCGTCTGATGTACTGCTGCCAGTACTGCCCGAACCTCCCGAAGCACTTCCATCGTTATATGTACTTCCGGAACCGCTGTTACTTCCACTATCTGCTACACGACTTCCACCTGACGATGATGACTTAGTTATACTTCCATTTCCTGTATACACAGTATAGCCATTCTTAGAACCTGATGTAACACTCTCTATTCCTTCAATAGCCACCGCATCTGATACATCACCGACTGTCGCTGTAAGTGCTGCTGTACCTGTTCCTTTTATCGTAACAAGTCCGCTGTCATCAACTGTCATAATATCCTGATTGCTGCTTGTCCACACAAGTGCTTTATCTGTATCCTCCGGCTCCACTATAGCTGCTGCCATAAATGTAGTTCCAACCGGTACTGCTGTATCATCCATAAGTATCTCAACAGTTGTCTTTTCCTTTTCCTCTGTGCTGTTACTATTCGCTGCTGCATCCTGAGGTCTTAAGTTCTTCTGTGTAAGAGTCATCCCTACTGTATTGTCTTTACTCTTATTTCTGGCCGATATGATATTGCCTGCTATAACCGCTATTATAAGCACCGCCACAATTACACCTGCTATTATAAGCACCTGTGGTCTTATTTTATATTTTTTTTCTTTCATAATTTCTGTTAGTCCTTTTTCTTTTTATTATTTATTGCTTTTAAGTCCGTAGCAATATCCAACACCTCAAACTCCCATATACTCCCACCGCGAAAGCTTTTATTCCTAGTTAGTATAACATATTTTTTTATTAATTGAATTAAATTATGAAAAATAACGGAAAGATAACAAAAAAACGACATTTCCGGCTGGATGATATGTACCTTCTTTACTAGACGAAACCAGTAAGGAGGATACATATCATGACACAGAAATGGCGTTTTTAAATTTATATTATTATTAATTCATTTTCTATACAGACTATAATTTACATTTATAGTCTGCATTTATAACAAACCGTAAATAAGAAATTTTGAAAAATCACACAATTTTGTTCATTATCACAAATTATATTTTCAACACTCTGCCTATCACACTATTAATTATATATATAACAATATATATTGTAACGATTGTCGAGCCAACCGGTGTTGATGCAAATATCGATATTATTATTCCTGCGACTGCACCAAACACAGAAAGAACTGCTGCATATATTATAACTGACTTGAAGCTTTTCATTATGCGCATCGCTGACAACGCCGGAAATACAAGAAGTGCTGTTATGAGCAGTGAACCTACAAGGTTCATCGCAAGCACTATGATAACAGCTGTTATAACCGCTATCATAAGATTATACATACCTGCATTTTTTCCCATAGAACGTGTGAAGTTCTCATCAAATGTTACTGAAAATATTCTGTTATAGAATATTATAAAAAACGCCACGACTATGACCGATGCCACTATACACATAATAACCTCTGAGCTTGTAAGTGTAAGTATGGAAGTCGAACCAAAAAGTGTTGAGCACACATCACCTGACACATTGGATGAAACCGAAAATACATTAAGTATAAGGTATCCGACTGCCATTGAACCTACTGAAAGCATAGCTATAGCCGCATCTCCTTTAAGCCTTGTGTTATTTCCTGTTCTAAGTAAAAGCACAGCGCATACTATGGTAACTGGCATAATAAAAAGATTAACATTGGCAATCTTTAGCACTGTTGCTATTGCAAGTGCGCCGAATGCAACGTGTGAAAGTCCATCACCTATGAATGAAAATCTCTTAAGCACGAGAGTAACACCAAGAAGTGAAGAACATAAGGCGATAAGCACGCCAACTATAAGTGCATATCTTACAAATGGATATGACATATAAAACTGAAATTCCTGTATCAAACCTGACATTACTTATCATCTCCTTTTATCTTACCTAACACATCCGCCTTGTCACTGTTTAAGAATTCTTTCTTAGTTCCATAGAAGCTGTCATCGCTGTCTATATAAAGGATGTGTGTTGCATACGATACCGCATGAAGGTCGTGCGATACCATAATTACTGTTATTCCTTTATCATTAAGCTGCTTCAAAAGCTCATAAAAGTCTGCTGTCACCTTTGGGTCAAGTCCTGTAACCGGCTCGTCTAAAAGGATAACCTTTGAGGTTGCACATAATGCCCTTGCAAGCAGTACTCTCTGCTGTTGTCCACCAGAAAGGTTGCGGTAACACTTTTTCTTAAGCTCCCATATATCAAGTTCTTCCATTTTCTGTCTTGCAAGTTCCTTCTCCCTCTTTCCATAGAAAGGCTTAAAACCGCTTGCCGCAAGTGTTCCTGACAGTACAACCTCCCACACAGTTGCCGGAAAATCTTTCTGTACAACTGTCTGCTGTGGCAGATAACCTATCTCATATGCCTTAAGTCCGTCCGCGTATATAATATCACCTGACACTTTATCTATAAGACCTAATATTGTCTTTATAAGTGTACTCTTACCAGCGCCATTCTCTCCTAACACGCACAGATAGTCACCCTTGCCTATCTTAAAGTTCAGCCCTTCAACCACTGCCTTTCCGTCATATCCCAATGACAGGTTGTTACACTCAATATATGACATATGTGTCACCCCGCTTTCCTGTATTTTTATATTTTTATGCTTATTATTTTATGTTCAAGTATAGTTTCATTACACATTATTTAATTTCAATAAATCACGCAAATATGTCTTTCTGAAACTGACATATTTGTGCAATATTTTGAATTTACTCATTTAATATAGTACACTTTATCCAAGTAATTTAAAGCGATTATGCAAGTGCCTGCTTTAACACCGTGAGATTTTTAACCATCACATTTATATAGTTATAATCATCTGACTCTGTTGTTTTAGCGGACTGCATTGAATCAAGTACTAATATCTCCTGATTTTTATCCTTTGTGTTGTCTTTTATTGTATTTGCAATCTTTTCATCCGAGCCATCTATAGCAAGTATTACCTTAGTTCCTATTTCGTCAACCTTTCCGGCAAGAAATGTTACTGTCTTAAAGCTGGCTTCTGTTTCTGCGCTGCATCCTGCAAATGCGGCATAATAGTCAAGATTATAATCATCCACAAGATATCTGAATGGGAACCTGTCGCCAAATACTACTGTATCAAGTCTTGATGAACTGATAACTGTTTCATATTCTTTATCAAGGTCTGAGAGCTGCTTTATATATGCATCTGCATTGCTCTGGTATTCATCTGCATTTTCACTATCAAGTTCTTTTATTACATTGGCAAGCTGCTGTGTAAGAACCTTTGCATTCTTAAGTGACAGCCAGATATGTTCGTCATACTCTGTATCTTCATCTGATGCATCACTATGTTCACTGTCATCATCATCTGTGTGGCTGTGACCATGTTCATCGCTCTGCATGCCCTCGACAACCTCTTCCTCCTTGGCCCTGTCACCAAGAAGCTCCATCATATTAACCTTTTTCATATTCTTGTTAGCTGTTTCTCTTACTGCATCCAGCACCCACGCATCTGATGAGCCGCCGACATACACAAACATATCCGCTGACGATATTTTAGCCATATCCTTAGCAGATGGCTGATAACTGTGAAGGTCAACACCGCCGTCTATAAGCAGCGTAAGATTGAACTTTTCTGAGTCTTCCCCGATAATATTCTGTATCCAGTTATACTGCGGATATGTTGTACATACTATATTAAGCTTTCCATTATTTACTGCCTCACCTGAACCCGAACATCCTGTAAATGCTAAAAGTCCAACACCTAAAAATGCACATAAAAACAATGTCTTAAGCTTTATTTTTATATTTGATAATCTTTTCATATGGTTTTATATTTTCCCTTCTTTGTTATTTTTCTTTCTTTTTACAGTCGGCACATAGTCCACAGAGTGTCGAACCATTACACTCAAGTGTAAAGCCATACTGCTTCATAAGAAGCTCCCTTATATCATTCATAAAATCACAGTCGAGGTGCATAACTTTACCACATTTTCTGCACTGCATATGAAGATGTTCATCACAATTATGATGTTCGTCTGATATTCTGTAATAATAATTGCCACTGTTCGCCGTCTTAAAACGCACAAGAATATTGTGCTCTATCATTCTGTCAAGCGTTCTGTACACTGTCGACTGGTTCACATCTATGTTGTTACTTTCAAGATAGTGATATACATCAGCCGCACTAAAGCTCTTCTGGTTCTGCAGCTTAAGATACTGCTGTATCTCCTGGGTTACCTTTGTTTTATAACTTTTTTGCATGACATGTCCTTTCATAAAAGACTTACTACAACAAATTTGCAGCTTTGATTCAATTTGCAAATCGTTTGCATTTTGCATATTATCATTATTGGGGTGGTGTGTCAACTTATTTTTTATATTATAATAAAAATAGGTGCAAAGAATTTCATTTACAAAATTCTCTGCACCTTAAAATATCCTTAAATCAAATTATGCCATATTTACTGAAGCTCTCTATACTTAACACCCTCATCTAATGATAAATACTTTATACCAAACCTTTCTCCCAGACATTACTGTTTTCTCCCAATTATAATATATTTGGGGAGAAAAACAAAAAATTGGGAGTAATAATATTATATTCAATCCAGTAACTTTCCCGCTTCATATGAACACTTCTTATCTGGTGTGTTGGATGTTTAAATCTAGCATACTCCCAAAATACTGCCCTGCTTATGTTACCATTAAGAAAATTAATATTCGCTGCTCCCTACGCCACATAATCAACATTATTCCCAGCAATATCCGCATAATCCGCCTTTTTCTGGTTCTGTCCGTACTGTGTTGCCGGATACTTTATCGCAGTATTGGTAACGCCGCCCGATACATATGACCTGCCACATTCCGGACACACAGCTGTCTTAACTGTAACTGTGGCATTGATAACTTCACCATCCTTAGAAGAAGCTTTCCTGTATGCATTTAAAACATGCTCCTGCTCATGTGCCATAACCTTAGAAGCTGCTCCTGACGGGTCTATATGTGTTGCCCCCTTATAAGACACATTAGCTTCATCCGAACCATCTTTATACTTCCTGTTCTTGCAGGTTTCACATTCCATCTGTCCTGACCTTTTCATAGCCTTTATCTGGGCTTCACTTAAGTCTGAATTATAACTGCTCTCTATTCTCATAATGTTACCTCCATTTTTTACTGTCTGTATTCTTTATCTTCCAACCTTCTTAATGACCGCCACAAACGCATCCACTATAAATATAGCAAGTGCTATAGCCCCTGCCGCACCTATAGTAAACACAAGGCTTGAAAGCGCCTGCTGTGTATCGGCTGTGAAAAGATAATATACCGTTTCATACATTCCTGCTCCCGGCACTATCGTAAGTATTGCCGGTATAAGTGTGGTCGTGACCGGAGTTTTCATAATTCTTGCAAGAATGTGTGATATAATCGCAAGCACAAGTCCTGACATAAATGTTGCCATAAGCATTGATGTATACTTTTCTGTATACAGATATATAGCCCAGCCTGCCATACCAAGTATTCCATTAACAACAAGACACCTTTTCGGTGCCTCTATCAACACTGAAAAACCTATTATTGCACAAAAGGCAAATATACTCTGCAATAACATAAGCGTCCTCCTTATATGCCATATCCTATTCACGTAATCTTTACTATATCCGCCAGAATCTCATAAAAGCAGCAGTCCCACATATACTCCGAGTGCAATCATCGCCGCCTCAGCAAATGCCTGTAATATATTGGCATTACCCGATGTATAGTCGCCATGAAGCGTATCCCTTATCGCATTCGTTATCGCAGCACCCGGAACTAACACCATAATCGCACCTATGATAATCCTGTCGATATGCATACCTACTCCTATGTGCACCATCACCGATGCCATAACTGATATCACAACCGAAGCCGTCAGGTCTTTTATAAGCGAATTAAGTCCTATCTTCTTGCCTGCGTGAAGCCATGCCGCAAGAAATATGCCGACTATCGCAGTAGCTAACATATCATATCCGTTGCCGCCATACATTCCTGCAAATGAGGCAACCACAAATATTGTACATATGTCTTTAAGCCACCACGGATACTGTGTCTTATCAAGGTGCTTTAACTGTGAAAATGCTTCCTCTAACGATATAACTCTTTTATAGAACTTTCTTGATATATCATTAACCTGAGCAACTACATTAAGATTGGTTGCACCTCGGTTTACACGCCTTATAACAGTGAGCGCATCTATTGACGGGTCATCAAGCGATATCATAATACCTGTTGACACAACAAATGCTTCACTTGTCTTAAGTCCTGAAGTCTTTAACATATAGTCGATAGTTTCCTCTACCCTGTATATCTCAGCTCCATTTTCAAGCATAAGAGTTCCTGCAAGCGCGGCTGTGTCTATAAGCAGCTTGTAGTCCATAGAAGCCTGCTTCTTTATGGAGGTCTGTCCTGCTGATATATTATTTTCTGATACCTGCTGTTCCATAGTACACCTCATTTCTGCGCACATTTTTTCGCGCACAACGGATTTGTATCAAATATTCGCAGACACAAATCCCGCGTTTTAAATATCTCTTTTTACACTCCCCGCCTCCTGCAAATTAAATATTAAGATAAAAATATTACTAAAATATATACTTCTTCAATTCACAGTTTTTTATACCAAATGCCGAGAATTCCTCATTAGTCATATTGTTAAAGTATGACTGCACCACCCTTGATATTCCGTTATGGGCGACAAGAAGATACACCTTATCTTCACTGTCATTTTTTATATCATCAATGAGGTTATAAATTCTCTGGCACAGATGAAGCATAGTTTCTCCGCCGTCAAAGTCATCCACAAAGTTCATCTTTGCCTTTGCAAATTCTTTGCCATCCCTTGCTGTTGACTCATACTTTCCAAAGTTCTGCTCCTTTAAGCGTAACTCCTCCCTGCAGGGTATTCCAGTAACCTCTGATATATACTTCGCCGTATCTGCCGCCCTTATAAGTGGAGAATAAAGAATTTCATCTATATGGATATTCTCCTCCTTTATCATTTTTCCAAGTTCGCGCACCTGATTACGTCCAAGCTCTGTAAGTGCAATATCCGTTGCACCACATATTTTATTCTCAACATTCCATATCGTCTGTCCGTGTCTTGTAAAATAAAAATAACTACTCATAATTCATAACCTCAACCTTACACATATCGCTAAGAAGCTCATCTGTCATATTGTATACAGCATCAATGATATAATTTCTGTACGATGCATTGCCGTCAAGACTGCCCATTCTTTTATATGCTGTTTCACCACTTATGCCCATAACACTTACCGCTGCGGCTGCATATTCAGCTATTATTTTAGTGTCTGGTGAAGAGATACCTGAAGCTGAATTTACATTGGCAGCCTTATAACCTGCTGCCACATATGCCGCCGTGAGCGCCGATAGCTGGCAGCCTGCGCCCGTCACCCTGCTCATCATAGGATGTCCGTTTCTTATACAATATACAACACTTCCATCTGTAACTATATCTATTGCACCTGTTATACACACTACCATACCTGTCTTATGTGCAAATACTCTTGAAAACTGCACCGCCTCCGGCAGATTATCTTCACTTACCCTGTCTATATCATTTGCTTCAACACCCTTTGAAGCATAGTGAAATGCACTGTCCTCACTTGCAAATGCAGCTGAAAGTGCCTTAATCTCTGATATATTGCCACGTATTACAGTTATATCCAGCTCTTTTATAAGCCTTAAGGCGCTGTCTGTACGGAACTTTGATGCCCCCGCACCGACAGGGTCAAGTATGACCGGATGATTAAGGCTGACCGCCTTCTTACCGGCAGCAAGCATAGCTTCAAGCTTGCTTTCACTAAGCATACCTATATTGATATTAAGTCCGTCACACAGTGACGTTATCTCCTCCACCTCACACACATCCTCTGCCATAATAGCCGCACCGCCGCTCGCAAGCAGTATATTGGCACAGTCATTCATACTGACATAATTCGTTATGCTGTGAATAAGTGGCTTTGTTTTATGCACATTTGCAATAATATTATCAAACATTTTCCCACACCTTACTATTCTATACTCTGCTGCATCTTAGAAAGTATTCCCGAACGCTTGAGGCTTAACACTATCACTCCCGATATAACTGCCCCTGCAAATGTTGATACAAAAAATGGAAATACATATACATAAAATGCAAGATTAGCCGCATTTTTTCCCATAAGGAATATTGCTACCGGATATGCGCACAGACCGCCAAGTATGGAGGTTCCTGCGACTTCGCCGACCATCGTTGCTAATATATTGTGAAACTTCTTGTATACAAGACCGCATATAAATGCACCGAACATACTTCCCGGAAACGCCATAAGACTTCCCATTCCCAGAAGATTTCTTATAAGTGATGCAACAAATGCAGTCATAACTCCGTAACCTGGTCCTAAAAGCACAGCACAGAATATATTCACCATATGCTGCACCGGAGCACATTTACTTCCAAACACCGGGAATGAAAAAAGACTTCCCACAACTGCAGCTGCGCACAGTATTCCTGCTATTGATAACTTTTTGATATTAACTGACTTCATATTTAAAACCTCCCTCGCCGCCTCATAATTCCACTGGCGGCACTGCTAGTAGTATACCATATTCTGCAATTGTGTGATATAGTATCTACCATATTAATCATAGAGTTTATACTCGGAAATGAGGATTAGTGTGAAAAGAAATTTTCACACTCGAGATTTGTGTCTGCGCGCACTTGACACAAACTCGTTATGCGCAAAAAACGTGCGCAGAAATGAGGATTATTATGAAAGCTTATGAACGATTACTTAACTATGTCGTAATAAAAACCCCCAGTGATGAGGAAAGTATGACAACTCCGTCCTCTGCCTGCCAGTTTGACCTTGCCGTAAAGCTCAAGGAAGAGATGATACAGCTTGGTTTATCCGATGTTGTATTAGATGACAAATGTTATCTGTACGGAAAGCTTCCTGCAACCGCCGGCTATGAAAATGTGCCTGCCATCGGCTTTATCGCACATATGGATACTGTGTCCGACTTTTCTTCTGGCACTATAACGCCTGTTATAACAAAGAATTATGATGGCGGCGAACTTAAGCTAGGAAATAGCGGACTCACTCTTAGTCCTAAGGACTTTCCACATCTTGAGAGCTTAAAGGGAAGAACTCTTATAACCTCAGACGGAACAACCATACTTGGTGCTGACGACAAAGCCGGCATTGCCGAAATTCTTACAATGGTTGAATATATTATCTTAAAAAATGTAGAACACGGTCCTTTGTGCATAGCATTTACGCCTGATGAAGAGATAGGAATGGGCGCAGAACACTTCAATCTGTCACAGTTTGGTGCCGACTATGCATACACTGTTGACGGTGATACAGAAGGCGAGATACAGTATGAGAACTTCAACGCTGCAAAAGCTGAGTTCACTATCAAAGGCTTTAACGTACATCCCGGTTCTGCAAAGGACACCATGATTAACGCAAGCCTTGTCGCCATGGAAATAAACAATGCACTTCCAGCTATGGAAACTCCACGCGACACTGAGGATTACGAGGGCTTCTACCACCTTATAAGCATGTCAGGCGATGTCTCCAAAGCCCACCTTTCATACATCATACGTGACCATGATATAACTGTATTTGAGGCAAGAAAAAAGACATTACAACATATCGAGAAAATAATAAATGAAAAATGGGGTGCTGGCACAGCTACTCTTACAATGACCGACCAGTACTACAATATGGCATCCATTATAAAAGACTGTATGCAGCTTATAGACAAAGCCAAAGAAGCATGCATAAAGGCTGGCGTAAAGCCGCTTATACTCCCTATCCGCGGCGGTACAGACGGCTGTCTTCTAAGCTACAAGGGACTCCCATGCCCTAACCTTGGTACCGCCGGCCACGCCTACCATGGTCCCTATGAACATATCACAGTCGAAGGCATGGATATGGTAGTAAATACCCTGATAGAACTTGTTAAATGCTTTTGCTAATGATATGATGATGCCAAGGGTCGAAAGTTACAAAAAGGCGTTCATGCTTGCATGATAAGACTTTTTGTAATTTGCGACCCGCTAAAACATGAGGAAGGAGCGATTTACGTAGTAAATCTGCGTATTCCGAATGTTTTCAGAATTGCGGGAGCTGCCTCGCAGCGGAGCAATTCGTTGGCATCTTTACTACCGGGTTCACAACTCAAAAACTTTCATGCTTGCATGATAAAGCTTTTGAACTTGAAACCCGCTAAAACATGAACCCACTAAAACATAAGGAAAGAAAGAGGTATACATATGTACGAATTCACCAATGACTGCCTTATCGGCATCAAAGAAATTGACGATGAACACGCAAGATTATTTAAAATGGTTAATGATGCTATTGCCATGAGCAATGAGCTTGATGATATAACTCCTGTTGCTAACAACCTTATAGCTAACCTTAAGGATTATGCTGCAACACACTTTGCCCACGAAGAGGCTTATATGGAGAGTATCAACGACCCGGAACTTGCACTCCAGAAAAAGGAGCATGCAGCATTTACTAAAAAAGTAAATGAATTCCAGCTTGATAACTCATCTAAGGAAGCTGCCAAAGCTTCATTTAACAATTGTATTTCCTATCTTGTACGCTGGTTATACCGCCATATCTTAAGCAACGATATGATGATTGGCAAGATGTGTCCTGTATCAGCAGAGTCAACAGAGGAAACAGAAAACAGCTTATTTGCATTTACAGATAAATATAAAACAGGAATTGAGCTTGTAGATGATGAACACAGACGTCTTTTTGAAATAATAGACCAGACATATACTCTTATCCATGACGACTTTGCACATGATAAGTATGACCAGATAATGCACTTACTTGAACAGCTTAAGGACTATACAGAATTCCACTTCAATGATGAGGAGGAGCTTATGGAGCGTATCGGATATCCGGATATCAATTCACAGAAGAAAGCTCACTCTGCTTTCATAGAAAAGCTTGTCAATATAGATATCCACGACTTAGATGCCATGGACGACAACCAGCAGCAGTATCTTTTAGACCTTGTCAACTTCCTTGTAACATGGTTATCTAACCATATTCTCGGTGCCGACAAGAAAATTGGCGAATATATGGCAGCAAATAATATAGCTTAATCTATTAATATCAAATTTATAACTTCAAAAGTCTTACCATACAGGCACTATGACTATTTGATATTATAATATTTTCTATGATGCCAGGGTCAAAAGGTCTAATCTCACATGAGTTTGCTCATAAGTGGGTGAAAGACCTTGGGACCCGCGATATACAAATATTGGGTAGAATTGTGGGAGTTCATAGCACGGAACAATTCGCAGGCATAAAAGTCTGGGCTTTTTACCCCAGCATCTATATATTTTTATTATTCTGACCTATCATTAAGCCAGTCCAACATTCCACTGTTATCCACACCGTAGCTGGCATTAGGCAAATAACCAGGCTCATGATTTTTAAAGCTTTCAACGGCTTCCTGACCGTTTCCTACGACCTCCAAAACATCTGTCTGAATGTAACGCTTACTTCACCTTCGCTTGTAAACTTGACTGCATTGGAAAGAAAGTTGATAATAACCTGACTTATTCCTAACTCATCACCTACAACATCATCTATAGTCATATCTTCAAGTTCAACCTTTCCTGCCTCTATTCTTGACATATCAAGTATATCGTTAGGGGGATTATTGGAAAAATCTTATATTGTATGTCCGTCTGCCACTAACAGACATAACATAAGCGGATGCCTGTAGTGCGGACAGTGTGAGATGCACTTGAAGTTTAACTGTGCTGAGTCTTAGACTTTTCCTAAACAACCAGCCAGCTTCGTACAAGGATGTACGAAGCAACGAAGCCGCGCCACGGATGGCGCGTCTGAGTGGTGGCGTCCATTATCAATATATATATATGAAAAGTCTTAGAGTCAGCCGGTTAAAGCTTCTGGCATCGAACACCGTCTGCGCTATAGGCATCCGCTTATGTTATGTCGTCCGTTCGTCCGTACATTTATCCGTATATCAATCAAATATATTCTAAACACCAATATCTACTTTGATGCATTATGCTTCTCAAAAAACTTCTTAGTCTCTGCCACTACAACCCCGCTTAACGCAAACAGCGCAATCATATTAGGCAGTGCCATAAGTCCGTTAAATATATCAGCTATTGTCCATACTGCACTTACAGTCATATATGGTCCGATAAATACGGCGAAAATGTATATCCAGCGGAATATCCTAACGTGCTTCATATTACCGCCGCTTAAGTATTCAAGACATCTTTCGCTGTAGTAATCCCATCCAAGAATAGTTGTAAACGCAAAGAATACAAGACACAGCATAAGCACAAAAGATGATATCTGTGCTGGGAATGGAAGTCCGTTCTGGAATGCATATGTAGTAACCTGAACACCCTGAAGTCCTTCTACCTGCCATGCTCCTGTTATAACTATAGAAAGTCCTGTAAGTGTACATATAACTATTGTGTCTATAAATGTACCTGTCATACTTACAAGTCCCTGACGTACAGGTTCCTTTGTCTGTGCTGCTGCCGCTGCTATAGGCGCACTACCAAGTCCTGCCTCATTAGAGAAGATACCTCTCGCAACACCCTTCTGCATGGCTACAAGCATACTTCCGACAAGACCACCAGTTACAGCCTTAGGTGAGAAAGCTGCCTCAACTATAATCTTAAATGCTGCTGGAACCTTTGTTATGTTAGTTATAACAAGAACTCCAACAAACAACACATATAATACAGCCATAAATGGAACAACAACCTGACTTACACTTGCTATTCTCTTAACTCCGCCGATAAGTACAAGAGCTACACATATTGCAAGCACAAGTGATGCTATTACAACTGACCATGAATATTCTCCAAGAAATGGTATATTTACGCAGTGTGAGTTATCTGCATCAAAGAAACCGTTAATAGCACTTGATATACCATTTACCTGACTGAATGTTCCTATACCAAAAAGGCCTACACATACACCAAAAAATGCAAATATTTTAGCAAGCCATTTCCACTTCTTTCCCATGCCCTGCTCTATATAGTAAAATGGTCCACCCAGACTATGTCCATCTTCTGAAACGACACGGTACTTGACTGCTAAAAGTCCCTCAGAGTACTTTGTTGCCATTCCAAAAAATGCTGTGACAACCATCCAGAATAACGCTCCCGGACCACCTGCGCATACAGCAGTTGCCACACCAACTATATTACCTGTACCTATAGTAGCACTTAACGCTGTACACAGAGCCGCAAAGCTGGATATTTCACCCTCGCCCTCTTCTTCATTCTTTACCATCCACTTTAATGCAAGTGGGAGCTTTCTTATCTGGAGTAAACCAAGGCGCACGGTAAGAAGAATACCGCCTGCTATGATAAACACCATAAGAGGCACACCCCAGACAAAATCGTCAATCGCTGTAAGAACCTGATTAATTGAATTCCACATATGTCCTAACTACCTTTCCTGATTTTCATACATCATCTTAATTTATGCGCACACTTTTTTGCGCATAACGGGTTTGTGTCAAGTGTACACAGACACAAGTCCCACATGTAAAAAATCCATTTTCACACTCTGATATAAGTGCCATAAATATAAATAGTCATTTCTTTCTGCCTAAAGACTTTTTATATAAGACACTATCATAATAAATATGCATAAACAATGAACTTTAATAACACACTCTGCCATTAATCATTGTCTGTACATATCTATGCGACAATTATCCGTTTATATAACTACTGTGGAAATCTGATAACACATCAAAACATAATGTTTAAGATTATGCCGGTCTGTATATACATATATTAATAAAAATATAAAATGTATCACATACAGTCCTGAACATCTGAACTTGTAGAAAACATATAAATAATATATTCAAATAAATAATACAATACACATTACTTAATCTATGCCTTCTCTGTCCTTTTGCCTGAGAGATTGATATATGCATAAGAAACATATATGTTGCACCTTCGGCTTCTGTTTATCCAGAATCTCCAGAGAGTCGATCCATTTACAGTTGCACTGGCACGCCGCCAGCACCTGAGAGTGTTACTCCTTCGGTAGACATCAGTCACTTTCCTGCAAACTTCATATCGAAATTGTCATAGACTATCATATATCTATTTTCAACATATTTCAACAAAAACTTTAGAAAAATATAAGAAAATTAAAATATTAAGCTAAATGGCATTAAACCATCTGCCAAATTCACTATTAACTTTATCATAAAGAAGCCTCTTATCAGCTTCTGGTAAAAATGCTGCATATGCACTATTCAGCGCAAGCGACTTAAGCTCATTTTCAGTAAATGCAAACTGCTTCTGCAATATCTGATATTCCCTTTTTAAGGTCGTACCTGAAACTGTCATATTGTCAGTGTTTATAGTAACATTTACGCCTCTGTCAATAAAGAGCCTGAGAGGGTAATCCTGAGACTTATCAACTGCGTGTGTCTGCATATTGCTTGAATAACACATTTCAAGATATATGCCCTTTTCACTTAATGTATCCATAAGTGCTTTATCAGATGCACTCCTGATACCGTGTCCTATACGCACTGCCCCAAGCTCTAACGCCTTCCACACACTTTCTGCGCCTGCTGCCTCACCTGCATGTATCGTAAACGGTATGCCCTCACTTGCAGCCTGCCTGAATATATCCGCAAAATCTCCTGTCGGATATGCCGCTTCATTACCCGCAAGGTCTATGGCACACACGCCATTTCCAAGATACTTTAAAGCCATTCTTACTGTTTCTTCATTTTCCTTATGATTAGAATTATTACGCATACAACATAATATAAGCTGTGCCTTTATATCAAAGTCCGTAGTACCCCTTTTTAGTCCTTTAACTGCTGCACTTACTGCCTCATCCTGCGTAAGATGTGCCTTAGTGTGAAGCTGTGGTGCAAATCTTATCTCAACGTAACACAGTCCCTGACTGTATACGTCCCTTAACAGCTCATATACAGCATACTCTATACATTCGCCAGTCTGCAATACCTGTAACGGAAATACAAACTTTTCAAGATATTCGGAAAGATTACTACAGTAAGGTGATACCTTTAACTGTCTGTATAGTTCATCCTTATTCTCACATGGCAGACTTATATTAGACATATCCGCCATATGAAGAATATTATCGGGGTTAAGTGAACCATCAAGATGTAAATGTAAGTCAATCATAACCATCCCTCCTACATAACTTATAAATGTGTTTTACTCATAAATAACTTCCAAACATTTTAAATAATAATATTCTGCAACTATTATCATAATTAAAATATTATTATTCTACACTACCTTACTTTCAAAGAACTGTTCAAATTCTCTTTTAACCTGTCTGAACACTCCTCGTATTCTTATACATCCAGCTCTTTTATAGCATTGACAGTAAGCCCATATGCCGCCTTTACAGCTTCATAAGCCTCCTTGCTTCCATCAATATGTCCATCTCTCAACTTTTCTGTAAGTTCAAAACTTGCTTTATAAAGAGTGTCAAAACCAAGATTAAGACATATTCCCTTCAGAGTATGTACCGCTCTGAAAGCTTCCTCTGCATTATTCTGTGTCATAGCATTTTCAAGATTACTATAACTTGCATCATCAATAAATTTTTTTGCAAACTTTGTAATGATCGCTTCGCTTGGAATTCTTTCCAATACTGCATCATAATCTGAACCCATTTTCTCGTAACATTCTCTTATTGTCATTGTTCCTCTCTATTCATAACATTTTATATATATTTACTGTGAATTAATTATTTTATCAAACTTTTTATGTATCTATCTAACCAATATTAAAATATGCTTTAATACCCTGCACCAGCCCGTCTTTTAATGTATCGAGTGTGCTGTCACTGTGGTCTGAACATGAATTGCCAAGTTCAATGTCCACAGATGGTATCGTGCTGTATGAGGTCTGTGTAAGGTCTATCGCCATACTTCCCTGTCCATTAAGCTTTATACCATTATCCTTAAGTCCGCCTATAAGTGCCTCACCAAGCGCATTATGATCCTGCCAGTGCGATGTAACTGGTTCCATACTCTTTAAAGCTTCAGGAACTGCTATATAGAAACATCCTTTATCATAAGATAAACCATCACTGTCCCAGTGAAGTGCTATATGACAGTCTGCTATATTGTTCGCCATAACTGTCCTTGCGACATTATCAAGCTGCACATCTTCCTCATCCCTTATCATAAGGACATCAAACCCTTCATCAAGCAGTGCATCTCTTAGTATCTCTGCCATACGGAGTGTGACATAACTTTCAGCAACTCCATCATTAAATGTCATACCAGATGACACCGCAACCGCCATAGTTGCTCCCTGTGCTGTAGTTCCGCCTGTTGTCTTGGCTGAACCATCCGGATGGCACAGTGTCTTTACTGTTGTTCCGCCTACCGTACCATGACCTGCATTGACAGCTACAACTATGCCGTTAGGATTAGCGCTGCTTTTATACATCACCGCACTTCCATCCGTTATAACTGCATTATCACCATACTGCCATGAAGCATCAAAATATACTCTCTGCCTGTCACCATACTCCCTGACAGCAATCTCTAGCTGCCCACTATTACTATCCGTATTGTCTGTTCCACTGTCACTTTCATTCTCTGCCTCATTATCCGAAGCCTGCACATTTTCCTCTGCTGCTTCTTTTAAAGCTTCTGTCTGCATAGCGGTAGTGCTGTATTCCTCACTGCCAGCATTTGTCTTATAACTATCATCTGTACTACTGCCTTTACATGCCATCAACATGACACTGCATAATATAACGCATAAGCACATCACTAAATGTTTTTTCATACTATTTATCCTGCCACTGTTATGTTAAACTATCGAATATACTTTACACTATAGTCCTTTTCTGGCTTATACTTTCTGATTGCCACATTACTTTGCAATTTATTATTAATATATAGTTATATACATTATATGCTATTATTCGACATTTATCTACCATAATTTTCATGTAAATAACAATAATATACTATTTTTCTATCTGGGAGACTTTAGCATGTCCCATAAAATTTCATCCCACTCTTTACAAAAAACAAAAATAAAAAAGCAACCTCAAAAAGCCTGAGCTTTCTAAGACTGCCTTATAAATTATACTTCTGACACGTATATCACTGTATTTAATTATATACTTAATTAAGTATCCTTATCTTGCCGATAAGTGGTAATTCCCTTGGTTGCTGTGATATTGCTGACATTATTCCTAATATAAAGCATACAAACATAAATATACCCCACATCCAGCCAATAAATGGTATATATGAAAGAAGACAGAATATATTAAACACAAGTGCCTGATTAAGATAAAACTTAGCACCCTCCCTGTCACCTATACACATGGCAATTATAAAACCAATCCATGTAATATACGCTATAATACTTGTAGACTTGCAGTCAAGCGCTGCATTACTGTTAGTATTACCTGTTGTACTACGTACATTCTGGTCTGCTGGCGCACCACATACAGGACAAAATCTTGAATCATCTGGTATATTAGCTCCACATTTTTTACAGAACATATGAACCTCCTCAACTTTTATCTGATTGATCTAGCAATATAGTATTATATACATATCTGCTACACTTCACTATTCTATCAATATTATGTTTAAAAAACAAGTTATATTATTAATGTCGTGACTTCAAGCCTTATAACCCTCTAACAACTTACAGCTTTTCCTGCTTTCCGGCTCTTTAACAATACCGGTATCACATACATAAGCACAAGTATGCATATCCACTGTGATGTAGAGAAAAACAGCCAGTGTCCCCTTACCGCATCTCCCCTTAAGAATTCAAGCACAAACCTTAATACAGCATACATTAAAAGGTATATATATAGCACCTCATGTCCGCTAAAGCCCACATGACTGCCCGATTTCTTATATCCAAAAGCCACATTTTTAATATTTAAATTCCTTAAGATTATGTATACAAGAATAATAAATATAACTATATCTCCCGCCGCCTCCACAAGCTGCACAGGAAAAAGTCTTACACCCACAGGTGCATATCGTGAATTATGATATACGATTGATATTATTCCGTCTGTTTCTATACCATAGCAGCAGCCAGCCACGGTGCATCCGACTCTTCCAAATGCGTGTGCGAGCGGAAGTGCTGGTGTAATAACCATAAACATACTGTCGCGGTCATATCTGAAATACCTGCACACAAGCACCAGTGACAACAGTCCGCCAAATACTCCGCCATAAAACACAAAACCGCCTCTTAAAAGTCCGACTGCATAATCTTTTATCGTGATACTTCCATCCCCTATACTTCCCAGTGCTATATACTGTCTTAACACACCAGTTATATGTGGAATTTCTAAAAGTATATATAAAAGCTTTGCGCCAGCCATTGCTCCTATTGCAGACCACACATATACATATATCACATCACTAAAATCAATGCCCGTCTTTCGTGTAATCACCCAAAGATAGACTATCCCGCATATGACTCCTGCTGTTCCCAGTATGCCATATGCGGGAATATTTTCTATATTATCTAATATCACTTTCATACTTTAACTTAGATTAAAGCTCTCCTATAGCTCCCATTGTTCCCAGAATACCTACACATGCAACACACGCAACGAGAACTATAGCACCACCTATAACACCTATAAGTGAGCATACAAAACCTGCTGTCTGTATTCCACCCTTAAAGCCGGCTTTCTTTGCACTCGATGAACATATAAGACCTATAATACCAGTTATAAGTCCTATAAATGAAGTTGCTGTAAATACCCAGCATACTATAGATATGATACCAAGAACCAGGCTTGCAGTTGCAGCACCCCTTCCCGGTATATCACCATTGCCATCAGATGAGCTGCCCGGGTTATAATTATAACCGGAATTAGACCCTGTATAACTGCCGTTTGGAGAACTACTGCCAGTCTTATAAGTGTTGTTACTTCTATTATCTGTATATGTACTGTTATAACTGCCCGTTGTACTGCTGTTATCCGTGTATCCACTATTATATCCGCCCGATGTGCTGCTCTTTCCTGCATATTCTTCTGATATGCTGCTTACATCAGGAGTTGTGTAATTCCATGCTGTGCTGTCTGTATCCTGATTAGTGGAATTCTCTGGCATACTTATGTCCGGACTTGTATAACCCTGCGGAATACTTGTGTCCGGACTTGTATAGCCTTCCGGTATATTACTGCCTATATCTGAACCTGTATAGCCCTGTGATGTAGCTGCGTTGTCAACAGAACTGTCTGAACCGGTTACATCACTGCCAAAATTGTTGTTATCCATATGGCACCTCCCTTATTGTATTCAAAACTCTCAATAAATATTGTATTAGATTATATGGAAACAATCAAGTAATTATTTATATTTTTAATATACATCACAGTATCCACCATTTATTATCATATATTCCACCTGCTATCTTTCCCACGCCAAAAACTGATTTCAGGCTAATTTTATACCTCCAAGCAGCTCTCCAAGCGTACTTGTAAGCATTTCCGGTTCTTTCTTTGACTCAATATAATATGTATTAAACTTATATTCCTTTTCTGTTTTCATTTTCTTAAACAGCAGCGCTGTATTAGCTGCATCTACCAATCCATCGTGTAAATGAATATCATAATCCACATCCGACAGGTTAAGCGCCTCTTCGAGCTTGTATGGTTTAGTGTCATTCATTATTTCACTAAATGTCTTCTGGCAACCATACCATTCACCATAATATTTATCTTTCCCCTCAAATTCCAGATGTTTTGCCTCTATTTCTCTTTTTATCTGGATTTCATCATTCTCGCTCCACGTCACAAACTGGACATCATCAGGAAACCATCCCGCAAAATTTTCAAGCACTTTTCTTATGCCAGGTGCATTCTGTACCATATTTTTCCTGATTCCTGTCAACATTTCAATGTTAGTATCTATAATACCTATATCAGGTTTTACATATGATTTATAGCTGTCAATTACATCATAATTTTCATCCAGCAACACCGCACCTATCTCAATAATTTCAGTTGCCCAGTGGTATTCCTTTCTTCTCCTTGCCTTAGGAACGCCACACATTTCCAAATCCAATACTACATAGCGCATACGTAAGAACCCCCTTCTTATTTGATATTAACTCTTTACTAATAGTTATATTATACTATATCAAAAACAAAAGTCTAAAACTACATTGCTATCTCTACCTTTTTCCCATAAAAAGCAATTCCATACTTTGCAATATCCCTGATATCTCTATCTATAAAGCGACTTTTCAAGCCCTGCCATAACATTATCATCGACCGTACCTCTAAGCCACGAAAGTATCTCGGTATTATATACTCTCTGTATCTCTTTATTAGGAAGTGCAAGTTCCATAAATGTTCCATATTCCGTTTCAAAACGAACTCTGTCCAGATTCATATCAAACAGCATCTTAAGCGACAAATCTGCCGAATCACTTTTTATCATATATAGTGAAAGAAGTCTGACCTACTATTGTAAAAACATTTGTCTTTTCTTGAAAATATTTAAGCTGCTGAAATTGTTTACTTGATATCAGCTGCTCTGCCTGTTCTATATTCAAAACAATATCTCATTTCGTTATGCATTTAGTATTTCACCTATATCTTTCTTACCACTCTTACTTGCAGAATGTGTTGATTTATGAGGTGCTTTTGTTATCTTGAAATCATTTGAATTGCCACCACACACTATAAGCATCCTTTCTATCTGCTTTATGCATCCATCACGATTATATCCTGCATTTACACAGTAAACTTCTCCTTCTACAGAATGTTCCTTGCCCTTGTAATTTGAAAACTGTTTTATCTTAGAAATATTTGCAGTTTTCTCATCTAAGTCTGTTTTTCGTGCAACTGCTGTTATCTTATCATTTTCTGCAATATCCTTGATTTTTTCAGGATGTTTTTCAGCTATTAAATCGAATATATCGTTGAGCATGTCAACCATTTTACCTGATGTATGGAAATCACCCCAAAGAGTATACTCAAATCCTGCATTTTGTTCTACTATACCCTGCATTTTTGCATTATCTTTCTTTTGTTCATATCCCATAAGCTTAAATACTGAGCTGTCTTCCCCGCAGAATTCAGATTTTTCTTTAGGATTTATCATCTTACCATCTGTTTCTTCCATAGTTTTTGATAAATCAAAAGTAACAGAATATGTTTAATTTTCTCCCATAATTCTCTCAGGAGCATCTAATTCTTTTCCATTAGTAGATATTCCTTCTATCAGCTTTGCAGCTGCAGAGATGACTAAATCTCCAATATCACAAAGAAGATATCCATCTGCTGTAATATTTTTTTTGTTTTGCTCCCAAACTTTCTTTGGTGTATAACTTTCACTATATCTTATTCTGCTGCCTCTTAAAATTGTATATTTATCATTATCCTTGCGATAGAAAGCATCATATATTCCATTTTTCCCTTTTATATGCATAACAGAGCCATCCGATACGATTTCAATAGTTTCTTCCTTTCTATTCAGATTTTCATCCTCATTGATATCATCAGACTCATTAAACTCCTCATCTATATATTTTTTACTGGTTTCCTTTTTCTCATTATTATTAATAGCATTTTCAGCTATATTTACATCATTTGAATTAGTTACTGTATTTTCTATATTTTTTAATTCCTCTTCCATCTCTTCTATAAGTTTTGAAATATCATTCCCGGCATCTCTTGCAAGTCTGATGGCTTTACATTCTGGGCTAACATATCCACATATTGAATAACATACATTTATATTCTCTGACATCCCACTATTCATTACTTTCTTATAATAACTACCTGCATCCATATTATCTTCATGCCATATATCAACAACTACAATAGATTTTATATGATCTAAGATTTTGATTGTTTCAAGTTCATTTTCTATTGTTTTCTTTATCATTGAACTCTCACTTCTAAAGAAAAATGCAAATTTACAATTTTTATTTGTCAGGGCATCTATAGCTGCCTTTTTCCAAGTATGCTCATCTGCAGGCATATTTGCTATATCAATCCACAAATTATGTCCTCTCTCCATAAGTTTCTTAAACACATTCATAACAATCTGAGAGTCATATTCATCATGTGAATAACTAATAAACGCAAAAGGTTTATTCATATCGCACTTCATATTCTTAATTTCTTTTTTCTTTAGGTATTCTAATCCCATCAATTCCTGTGACATACTATCTGTCCTCCTAAAATCTATTTCCTTTTGTTTTTTATAATCTATAAATTCTTAATCCATCAAATATCTTAAGCATAGCCGGCATACATTCCATATGGTCTGTATCCTTATCCTACTCTGCCTTATTTAATCTTTTATATTTCTCTTCTGCGTCCTCATCTGACACTTCAAACCCTGAGAAATCCGGTATCATATCCCAGTGCTTACGTTCAAGGTCACGTTTAGATTTTTCAGGATTACCATAAGTCCAGCCCATATCATAATGCTCCTGAAGCCATCTTTGATGTTCTGACCTACATATAATAATAAGTTCTTCATCAGAAAACCTCTCAACCTGCTCAAAATCCACATCTTTGTCAGTATAAAAGCATCCTATTTTATTCATATATTTAGCAAATGCTTTCGCCTGATTAATATTTAACAGCTTATATTCTAATGAAAGCGACTTAAAGCTGTCTGTGAATATTGCAAAAGTGTTTAATACTACAGTAGAAGACATATTCACTTTTGAAGATTATAAGCGAGTACAGCATACCTACCGGCTGCCCTGATATCAATTTTAAATTAAAAATTATGTAAATAAGTCAATAAAATAGTAATAATTACTACTTTAATCACTACTTTATTGTATGTATTATTTAATAGACTGTATGTCTAGACAGCTTAAGCTGTTGTTCTATTAACTGTAAACTCCACTTCTATTATTGTTCCTCCTGATGGGTTAGGCCTGATTGCAATACTGCCATCGTGTACCCGCACAATTTCATTAACAAGCGCAAGTCCAAGACCAACACCACCAAGCTCACGGCTTCTTGATTTATCTACGCGAAAGAAAGGTTCAAACACACGTTCCTTAAGTTCCTCTGGAATTCCGCTTCCCGTATCCTCTACTGACAGATAAACCTGCTTTTCCCTCTCATATGCCTCTACTATGACCTGTCCACCAGAATGATTATATTTTATGGCATTCTCAACAAGATTATATACAAGCCTGTATATAAGTATATCACTTCCGACCATATTTACATCATTACATTTTCCAGTAAGCTTTATATTCTTTTCCTGTGCAAGTGGCTCCAGATCCGCCAATACCTCATCAACAAGTGCATTAACTACAATTGTCTCATCACGTCCCACTGTCTGAAGCTCGCTCATGTCAAGGAGCGTTTTTACCATTTTACTAAGTCTTTCATTCTGTTCAGTAACCATCTTTATCGTCTGTATGGTATCTGCATCATTACCTGGATGCTTGCCAGAATTATATAAATCAAGCTGAATCTGCATTAATGATAATGGAGTCCGAAGCTCGTGTGCCGCATTCTCAGTAAACTGCCTCTGTATCTTAAATGCCTCCGATAGACGTTCAAGCATCTTATTATACGAAACACTAAGTCTGTTCAGTTCTTTAACCTGGTTTTCTTCTATCTGAGAATCGGACAGATTCTGTAACTGCACCTCTTCAATTTTATCAGAAAACTCACCAATTGGTTTAAGTGCCCGTCCACTTATAAAATATGTAGCACCGCCTCCAAGAAGCGCAAGTAACACTGAAATTATTAAACTATTTCTTTTATAATCTGCCTTATTATTGTACACCTGGACAGAAAAATCCTTTGCAAATTCATCCCATTTATCCTCTGGAATACTTATATATATCTGTTCTGAATCATCACCCTTATTATCCCCCTGGGCTTCAACAGCCTCCTGCAATGAATCAATGTAATACACACCATTTCTATATATAAACATTGTCAGACAACCACATATAAGTGCAATATATATTGTAATTATGCATGTAAGTCTCCACTGCAATGACATTTTCTTCATCAATCAGACTCCTCCCGTAATTTATATCCTTCCCCAACTTTGTTAATAATCGGGTCATATCCAAGCTCAGCCTTAAGCTTTCTTCTAAGCGAAGACATATGTACTCTTATGGAACCGCTGAAACTGTCAACTGATGCATCCCATACATGTTCTATCAGTTCCTCCTGGCTTACCGGTCTTCCTATATTAAAAAGCATGTATTCCAGAATACCATTTTCTTTTCTTGTAAGTGATACCTTATTTCCTTTAGCATATACCTCACGCTTTATTGTATCGAACCTTATACCGCCGCATTCAAGGCATATATCCTTCTGCACAAACTTCCTTCTTGTCAGACTTCTGATACGCGCCTCAAGCTCCTGCAAATGAAACGGCTTTTCCATATAGTCATTAGCCCCTGCATCAAGTCCCTCAACCTTATCCACAATCTGTCCTCTTGCTGATAATATAAGAACCTTTGTCTCCTCATTACTCTGTCTTAATTCCCTTAAAATATCCATTCCATCTATTCCCGGCAGATTCAGATCCAGGACAATCAAATCATAATTCTCTGCAAGAATATACTCAAGTGCCTCCATGCCATCATAACAGGTATCTACTTCGTATCCGGCCGCATACAGGCTTTTTGCAACCATATCACATATTTGTTTCTCATCTTCAACTATTAATAATCTCAATTCTATTTCACCTTTTTCTTAACAAAGATTTTACAACAACTATTGTATAATAATCCCTGTCAGATGGTCAATAAATACACAAACAAAGAATCGACATGAAAACAAATAAAGGAGCGACAATATCTTGAAGTACAAAAAATTATATCAGATTATTCTGCTAATCCTTGGTATTACTATGGTAAGCTATGGTGCTATCAGGGGTGAAGCAGCTTTAGTACTTGGCAAAGCAATAAAACTATGTCTGGAGTGTGTTGGAATTGGATAAGAATAAGAAAAAAAACAAAGCAAAAAGAAAAAAAGACAACAAATCAATATCAAATAAAATAGCACAACTACGCGGATGGATACAGGCAGCCGCCACGCTGCTTACTAATATACATATTCCCAATATATTTAAAGGAAAAATATATCAGGGAAACGCTAAAACTGTATGTGTACCTGGATTAAACTGTTATTCCTGTCCTGCTGCAACAGGAGCCTGCCCCATTGGAGCATTCCAGGCAGTTGTGGGCTCATCAAGCTTTAAATTCTCATATTACATAACTGGATTTTTTATTCTGCTTGGCGTAACACTTGGAAGATTTATATGTGGGTTTTTGTGTCCGTTTGGATGGTTTCAGGATTTACTCCATAAAATCCCAACTAAAAAATTCTCTACTGCCAGGCTGAAGCCTCTAAGATACCTGAAATATATCATCCTTCTTGTTTTTGTTATACTTCTGCCTATGCTTATAACGAACTCAATAGGAATGGGAGATCCGTTCTTCTGCAAATATATTTGTCCACAAGGGGTTCTAGAGGGTGCTATACCTCTGTCGCTTGGTAATGCAACTATACGTTCTGCACTTGGAAAGCTGTTTTCGTTTAAATGCCTTATTTTAATTACTGTTGTTATGTTAAGCATTGTATTTTACAGACCATTCTGCAAATGGATATGTCCACTTGGAGCCATTTATTCATTATTTAATAAGGTCAGCTTTCTTAGTATTAAGGTCGATAGCAGCAAATGTACCAGTTGTAACCAATGTACAAAGGCATGTAAAATGGATGTCAATGTATGTAAAACGCCTAATCATCCGGAATGTATACGATGTGGTGCGTGCATAAAAGCATGTCCTAGGGATGCAGTCCATTATGAGCTTATGGGCAGAGCTTATCTTAAAAAAAGCAGCAATAGTAAGCAATAATTAACATTAACTAACAAATAACTTTTATTAAAGGAGTAACTAATTATGACAACAAGAAAAACATTTATTTCTATTTTTACACTATGCATAGCATTATTATTTACAGCCTGTGGCACACAGGACTCTGCTAAAACAGCAAATACCAAGGATAGCGTAACTAAAGCCGGTACAGAGGCTTCTGATAATTCCAATACCAGACTAAATGATTTATATCAGCAGGAAAACCAGCTCTTTGCGAAGCACGAGGCTGTATGGAACAAAGCCTTTGGCATGATGAATAAAAGCACTGTTGATCCAAATGGCAATTATGCTGATTATCTGGCTGGTACCGTAGAATCGAACAAAGCTTCCTTTACAGAGGCCGAGTTAAAGACACTTACAGAAGATATTGATGCTATACGAAAAATCGAGGAGCAGATAGCTGAAATTGAAAATACTACTGCTTCTGACAGCAGTAAGAAAAACAATACCGAAGCCACATCACCTTTCAGCAATTTATCCGGTAAAGATTTTAATGGCAATCCTGTTGATGAAAGCTTATTTTCAAAAAATGCAGTAACTGTAGTCAATTTCTGGTTTAACGGCTGTAAGCCCTGCGTAGCAGAGTTATCTAAGCTTAATGAATTAAACGAAGCTATCAGGTCAATGGGCGGTGAGGTTGTAGGCATCAATACCGAAACATTCAATGGCAATAAAACTGCCATAAAAGAGGCTTCTGCTATTCTTGAAAGCCAGGGTGCAAAATACCGCAACCTTTCAATTGACTCTGCCTCAAATGCAGGTAAATATGCCTCTGATATTATGGCATTTCCTACAACTATACTAGTTGACAGAAATGGTAATATTGTAGGTGACCCAATGCTTGGAGGAATTGACAATAAGGATAACTATGATACACTTATGAAGCAGATTCAATCTGTAATTGCAGCAGATAGCAATAGCAAATAAATGGTTGAAGAGAATTAAACTATATAAAAATATCATATAAGAATGTAGGTTTTTCTACATTCTTATATGATAAATAAACTACAATTTTATATTGACATTTGCAATTTCTTATCTGTTCCCCATGCTTCCATCAGGCTGTTATGTATCGTAATAGAGCCTGTACCCATTTCATCTTCTGATACAAGCACATAGAAAATGACTGCTAAATCAAGGAACTCTATATAAGGCATATCAGAAAGCAGCTCGGCATTCCTGTCCTTATTAATGAGCTTGAAGCACACCCTGTCTTTTACGTTCTCAAAGTCCATAATTCCTTCAATATTAAAATCACTGCCGACACGATTTACATATTAGATAAAAGCATGTAAAATTTCTTTTACATAGCTTAATTGCGGTCTATTTAGCTTGTTTCTTGACTACTCAGGAAAAATATTTCTACCCTCGCCCCACCTGTATTTTCAGAATTTG